>JAABUN010002331.1_pt1 | contig 34408 bp, 28 predicted proteins | sample 5559311 | NCBI WGS metagenome assembly JAABUN01 (sample SAMN10711877, study PRJNA513370) | rock metagenome | isolation source: Antarctica rocks | place: Antarctica: Victoria Land, Siegfried Peak sud | reverse complement strand
GGTGCTCCGATCAGTGGACGACTACCAGTTTCGACAACTCGTATTCTCCCAGGTCAGAGCACCTTTTACGTCCCAACCGGCCGCCGAAGCCAGCCCGAAACTCACCGCCGTGAATACTCCAGGCTGATGCCTGGGGAGCGGTCGGGTGCCGGCGGGGACTGGAAGGGTTCGGGCGTGCGGCGGGGACTGCGGCGCGGGGAGTGGCTGGCGCGCTCGGTAGCTCGGGGCAGCGCCCGAGGTCCGTAGCGCTCGATGTCCTCGGCCGCGGTTTGGGCGGCGTCGCCGGGCCCGAGGTCGGCGCGGTCGCGGCTGAAGACGTCGAGCCACTGGGCGCGTGCCTGGTCGAGGGTCTCGGCGACGAGGTGGGCGGTGTTGCGGTTGCGGCCGCGGGTCATGCCGACGTAAGCCGCGGCGGCGCCAGTGGCTTCACCGATGACCAGGTGTGCCTGATCCACCGTCTCGCCTTGGGCGCCGTGGACCGTGGTTGCGTAGGCCAACTCGACGTGTTGGCGTACGTAGTCTGCGGGCAGGGTCCGTGCGCCACCGCGGCCCCGCACGACGAGGCCGCCGTGGCCGTCAGTGCCGGTTACTGTCCAGCGGTCGCGGTTAGCCACGCCTAGATCGCGGTCGTTGCGCCGGGTTGCGATCTGGTCGCCGGCGCCGAGTCGCTCGCCAGCTGCGGTGATGACGGCTCCGGCGGCACTGGGGACACCAGTGGCGATGCGCTGGTCGCGGATCGCGGCGTTGAGTGAGGCGACCTGCTCGCGGGTGTCCGCGATGACCGTTCCGTCGAAGTCGGAAAGTGCGGCGAGGCGTTCGATCTCGCTGCGGTGGATCTGGATCAGCCCACGCGCGTGCAGCATGTCAAAGACCTCGTCGGGGCTTCGCCCGGTGCGCATCAGCAGCGTCAGGCCGGCGTACTCGGGGTCGGTGAAGCGGTGCACGGTCTCCAGCTGGAGGCAGGCCTCGGGGCGTGCCCAGCGGGCCGCGTGGTCGAGCACGCCGCCGCGGCCGACGGCTGGAAGTTGGTGGCGGTCGCCGACGAACGCGATCCGGGCGTTGGTCTCGTCGGCGATGGTGAGTAGGGCGCGGGCGACGTCCTGGTCGAGCATGCCGGCCTCGTCGACGAGCAGCAGGTCGCCGGGAAGCAGCCGCGCTTGCGCTGGCAGGGCATCGCGCGGGACCGGGTTGCGGGACCAGTGGCCGTCAGCGTCCCAGCGGAAGCCGTGCTGATGGACCAGCCAAGCGCTGGTGAACGCGGCGGCTCCGATCTGTTCTTGGGCGACCTTTGCTGCTTTTAGGGTCGGTGTCACCACCATCAGCCGCGTGTCCTGCATCTCGAGCAGCTCGCGGGCGGCGGCCAGGGTGGTTGTCTTGCCAGCGCCGGCCGCGCCTTCGATCACCAGAAGCTGTGCGTTGCCACCCAGTGCGGCGACGACCTGGCGTTGGGTGTGGTCGAGGCGACGCCTCGCGACTACGGTTCCGACCCGACAGTTGGTCGTGGGCTGCTCGGCGCGTGCCGCGAGTCGCATGAGGAGGTCGGCCTCGACATTGAGCACCTCGCGGGAGGTCAAGGAGCGGACGTGTTCGGGTACGTCGTCGCGGGCGAGCAGCGGCACGCAGCAGGCGACGGTGCGGTCGCTCAGGTCCTCGGCCAGCTCGTGGCGTACCGGCGCCGAAGCCACGATGTCGACGGCGGCGACAATCCGCTCGACCTCGCCGCGGATGTCGGCGGCGTTCCAGCTCGAGCGACGCGCCGCCCCCAGGCGCGAGAGCACCAGGTCGACCACCGCGTCCCGGTTGACCCTTCCGATCGGGACGGCACGGTGCTCCAGTCCGACAGTCGGGGGAGTGAAACCGAGCTGGTGCAGCTCGTCGACCCACCGCTGCTGGAGCTCGGCTCCGCTTTCAGGCACGACCTTGTCAGGTCGGGCCTGAGCCCACGCCCGACGGTCCCAGGCCCGCCGCAATGTCGGGCCGGGCTCCTCGTCAGGATGCTCGCTTCGCCACTGGGCTTCGTAGCGGTCGATGTTGCGAGTGATCTGCGTGGCGCGGACGCTGAACGACCCGGCGTACGGCGCCAGTTGAGCGACCTCGCCGGTCTCGGGGTCGAGCGTGTACCCGTGCGCGGCGAGCACCCCGCGGAACTCGGGGTCACAAACGACGGTGAGCTCATCGACGATCAAGGAGACAAACCGCACCTGCTCGACGGAGAACTTCGTCTGGTCTAGGTACGCGGCGAATGCTTCGGTCGCGGCGGCGCGGTCAAGACCGACGAGGGAACGGATGAACGGGCCGAGGGCTCCGGCACGTTCGGTGACCCAGGCGATGTCGACCTGCTGGTCGCCTCCGGAAGCGATGAGCATCTCGGCGAGTGAGTCGAGGTCGGCGGGGGTGAGCTGCTTGTTGCGGCGTAGCTTCTGCAGGGCGATGTGGTCCTCGTGCCTCTTGAGGTAGGTCTGCGCCTTCGTGCGGAACCGTTCCCAGTTCATCCCGGAGGTCACCTGGGGCAGGTCGACCGGGTTGGGGTCGTCGAGGGTGTCCTCGAAGTCGGTGTAGATCGGGTTCTGCGTCGTCTTCTCCACGAACCGGACCAGCCCGCGCAGCCGCAGCCGCATGACCTCGAGCATCGGGAGCGTGACGTCGACCCACCACTCCTCGCCGGCCACCTCGTCGAGCAGCGCGAGCTGTTCGGCGACAGAAGGGATGTTCCTCTTCGACAGCAGCGCGGCCGCGATGGCCTGGACGGTCTCGCGGACTCGTTCAGCTGCGACCGCGTCCCCTTCGAGCTGCGCGAGCTGACGGCGCAGCACCAGCAGGTCGAACCGTTTGGCGTCCTCGTCCGGGTCCCGTAGGGCGGACGGCAGGCCGGCCAGGTGCTCGAGGACGGCGCCAGCGTCGTCCTTCGACACCGAAGCCCAGCGCTCGCGGTCGGCCCAGGTCTCGACCTGCTGACGGTGGGCGCGGACAAAGAAGTTGTCGAGGTTCATCCCGGCCACGAACTCGTGCAGCCAGGTCGCTGTGGACTCCCGCAGCGCCGGCGCCGCGTTGGCGTCGTCGAGAGCCAGGATCAGTCCGAGGCGCCACTCGAACAGCCGTTGAGTCAGCGACTTCTGCAGCGACCCGTCGGAGCCAGGCAGGTTTTGGCTGAAGTAGTCGAGGTTGCCGCAGAAGTCGAAGACGAAGAAGTCCCGCTTGTCCTCCCCGGGTCCGAACAGGTCCGGGCGTAGGCGCGTGCCGCGGCCGATCATCTGCCAGAACTTGGACTTCGACCGGACCATCTTGAAGAACACCAGGTTGACGATCTCGGGTACATCAATTCCGGTGTCCAGCATGTCGACGCTGATCGCGATGTGCGGCGCCTTCTCCGATTGGCTGAACGCGTCGATGAGACTCTGGGCGTAGGTCGCCTGGTGCGTGATCACACGGGCGAGATCGCCGCCGTACTCGGGGTATTGGACGTTGAACCGCTGCTCGATGAACTCGGCATGGGCCTGGTTCTTGGCGAAGATGATCGTCTTGCCCAGCCGATCACCGCCGGCGACCTTGTAGCCGTCGGTCATCAGGCTGGCAAGCACCTTGTCGACGGTGTCCTCGTTGAACAGGAACCGGTTGAGCTCTTCGGAGTCGATCGCGTCCGGCGGTCCGTCCTCGCCCCAGTCCAAGGCGTCCCACTCGTCCTTCTCCTGCTCGGTCAAGTCGGCGTACGTGATGCCTTGTCCGAGGAACTTGGTGCCGACCGACACCCCGAACGGCGGCACCAGGAACCCGTCACCCACCGCCACATCCAACCCGTAGGCGTCGGTGGGTACACCATCCTCGAGGTGGAAGAGCCGGTAGGTGTTGTGGTCGACCTCGTCCTTTGGAGTCGCGGTCAGGCCCACCAGGTTGGCATCGAACCATTCGAAGATGGCGCCGTACTTCTGGTACACCGAGCGATGCGCCTCGTCGATCACGATGAGGTCGAAGTGACCGGGCCCGAACCTGCGTTGACGCCCTCCACCTCGTTGATGAGGTTCATGATCGTGGGGTACGTCGACGCGTACACCCGCCCGTCCGTCGCCTTCTCGGTCACCAGGTTAACGGTGGTGACGCCGGGCAGGTGCGTCTTGAACGCGTTCACGGCCTGGTTGACCAGGGCGGTCCGGTCGGCAAGGAAGAGCACCCGCTTGACCCAATTGGCCTTCATCAACTGGTCGACCAGCGCGATGACCGTGCGGGTCTTGCCCGACCCGGTGGCCATCACCAGCAGTGCTTGGCGCTGCCTGGCGTCGAACGCGGCACCGACCGCCCTGATCGCCCTGGTTTGGTAGTACCGCTCGACGATCGCGGAGTTCACCCGCGCCCCCGCGAGAGGAAGCCGAGTCTGCCGCCGCTGGATCATCAGCTCCAGCTCGTCGCGGGCGTAGAAACCCTGCACCTCTCGCGCCGCGTAACCGCCCTGGCCGGTGCCGCTGAACGCGGCGTCGTCCCAGAGCCAGTGCTGGTAGCCGTTGGTAAAGAAGATCATCGGCCGACGCCCGAACTCGGCCTCGAGGCAGTCGGCGTACAGCCTCGCCTGCTGCTGACCGACTTGCGCACTCTTGGTCGTGCGCTTGGCCTCGACCACCGCCAGCGGGAGCCCATCGGCTCCCCAGAGCACGTAGTCGACGTACCCGGTGCCGGCCGCATTCGGCATACCCGTGACCGGGTACTCCCGGTCACGCCTTTGGCCCAGAGGCCAACCGGCCTCGGCCAAGAGGACATCGATGATCAGACGGCGGGTCTCGGCTTCGGAGTAGTCATGGTCGTCCGGCTCGGTGTTCTCGGCCTGGGCTATGGCGATCTGCGCTTTCAGCGCGGCGATCTCGGCGTCCCTGGCAGCCGCCAGCTCGTCCTTCTCACTCAAGGCTTTGGCGTGGGCAACGTCTTGGGCCCGGAACCTGGCGGCGAGCGTCGCGAGCTCTGATCGCGACAGCGGTGCGAGTTTCGCCGCCAGCGAGGGGTCGAACTGCTTGCTCGTCGGGACACCCTGCGGGTCGGTGGAGTACCGGAACGCAGCGAACACCACGACATGGAAGAGCTCACGCAGCACCTGAAGCGCTGTCTGCGGCTGGATTGGCCTCCCTTCGTGCGCCGCGGTGTTCCCGATCCGCCGAATCAAGTTGAGTTTCTGGGCGATCCCGACCCCGACCTTCGCCTTGAACGCGGCGTCGTTGATCCGAGCGGCGAGGTCGTTCTGGTACGGCGCAGGCAGGCCCATCACGTCGTACAGGTGCCCGACGAGCTGCTCGATCGCCCGTCGGGCGTAGAAGCACGCGGCCGCTGGGTCACTTGAGAGGTATGACTCCGCACGCCCGCAGTCGGCGTGGACCGCCGGCAAGGTCTTCTTGACGAAGTCGAAGTTCGAGGTCATCAGGCACCGCCGGCGGCTAGCACGTCGAGTACGCGCGGGGCGTAGAAGCGCCTCTTGTAGTTGTGCGGGTCGACCACGCTGAGGACACCGAGTTCGACGAGCTGTCCGACGAGCTTGTTGGCACGCCCGTAGGACAGGGCCAGCTCGGATTCGACCCGACGCACGGTAAAGGTCGGGTTTGCGATAGCTAGGTCGACCAGTGCGTGGGCGCTGTCCGCCCGCAACGCCGAGGCCCTGACTACGTCCTTGAGGTCCCCCTGGACGGCCACCAGCGCGATCATCTGCCGCCGGGTCAGTTGGGCGGCGGCCTCCAGGCCTTGGGCGAAGAACCCGACGAACCCATCCCAGTCTCCATCGGTGCTCACCGCGAGCAGGCGGTCGTAGTACGCCGCCCGGCGAGCCTCGAACCATGGCGACACCGTGAGCGTGGGCTCACTAAGCACCCTCAGCTGCTGCAGGTGGAGGACGACGAGGAGACGTCCGATCCGCCCGTTGCCGTCGTGGAAGGGGTGCAGGGTCTCGTACTGGTAGTGCGCCATCGCTGAGGCGACCACCGGGTCGATGCGGCTGGCGTGGTCCGTGCGCAACCACTCGACGAGGTCTCCCAGACCGAGCGCGAGCGTGGCGTCCGGGGGCGCAGGCACAAAGCGCGCAGCGTGAATCGGGAAGCCGGCCCGGTCGGCGTCGGCGCGCCGGCCGATGACGACCTGCTGGTCCCGGAGGCGGCCCGAGACGGATGCCAGCGGCATCCCGGTCATCAGCAGCGCGTTGAGGTCGCAGAGAAACGCCGTCGTGATCGGACGGCCCTCGTGCACCCAGACAAAGCCGTAGTTCGCCATGCGTAGGTAGTTCAGAATCTCCCGCATGTCGGGTGATCCAGGCTCCTCCTCGTCGGCCGTGAGGACCTGGGCCAAGGGTGCGTAGGTGCCCTCCAGCGCCGACGTGCTCTGCGCCTCGGTGCGCAGGGTGGGGGAACGCAGCAGGGCGGGGTTCGGCAGTTGCCGTGCGGTGCTGTCTAGTGCGGCGAGCGCCGCACGGGCGTCCGCCACGCGGAGGTACGTGGCCGGTGACAAGGTCGGCATGTCGGGACCCAAGGGTGAGGGAACGAAGGCTCGGTGCATCCACGCCCCGAGAGCGGGGTCACTGCCGCTGATCGCAACAAGTTCCCCTGGCGCGTCGTTGCCGAACATGGCGAGGTCCACCATGTCACTCTAAGAGGTCTTGAGTGACATTGTCAGATGGTCCGTGTCATGACTTGCCTGTTGAGTGCGCTCATCCGGGAGCGCCTGGGACGAGATATGCGAGGACGTGGCTGACGGCGATGAAGCGTTCGGCCGCGTCGTGTGCCGTTTGGTGCGACTCGGTCACACCTCCACCGCTTCTCGGAGGACACGCTCGCGTATCCGGCCAGTGAGACTGTCCGCAGCGACCACGTCGACCTCGGCTCGGAGCAGGTCGGCAAGTGCGAGCCGGAGGCCGATCTCGTCGAGTAGTGAGGCTTCGTCGGTGAACTCGACGCGTAGGTCGACATCAGACCCGGGCTCGTCGTCTCCTCGGGCGACGGACCCGAAGGTCCGGGGCGCGACGGCGTGGTGCTTGGCCACCAGTGCCCGGATCGAGTCCCGGTGCTGCTTGACCCGCGCGGAGGGTCGTACCGAGAGCGCACGGTTGATCTGTTCGAGCACCTCTGGAGAGGGCACTCGGCGGCCGTGCTCGTACGCCGACAGATTCGGTTGGGGGACTCCTGCAGCCCGAGCCAGCTGTGATTGGCTCAGACCAACAGCTCGCCGCTCTACTCGGATGTCCACAAACACAGCGTAACGAGGTGATATCGCCCGCGATAAGAATCTGCCGGATTCCGGTCGACGCCATCGCGTCGCTTGCAGTTGATCAGTCAGACGAACAGCGAATTGAACTCATCAACAGGGCCGACATGACACCTTGCCCACGCAAGCAGTCGGCGTGGATCGGCGGCCCCCGGCCTTGACGAAGTCGACGTTGCTCATGAGTCCTCGCCGTCGACACCGAAGTGTGTCGCGAGGCGGTCCAGAGTGAACTCCTGGCGGAGCTTGCAGGCGCTGTTCTGGTTGGCGAACATGCCCTTCTCCCAGTAGGCGCCGGTCTTGGGCTTGCTTGTGAACCCAGCGCACCGGCACGACGTACTCGGCAACGTCGTCCGTCTGAGCCTGCCCCGGATTCCCGTGCGCGTAGGGGGCGTTCAGTTCTGGTCCGCGAAGAGCACCCATTGGTCTTCGACCAGTACTTTCGCTTCATCGAATCGAGCAGCCTCCGCCATCGTCTCTCCGACTGCGACGTAGCCGTGGCCCGGGATGTGCACGTTGACACGAGCGCCGATTGGCAGGGATCGGAGTGCGGGAGTACCAGACGTCTCCGCCTGAGGACACGAATCCGTACGACCGGCCGTCTTCCCACGACCTGCCGTCGCCATCGCCGAACGAGACAAACCAGTCGCGGCCGTTCCAGTCCGCACGCTTGCCCTTCTTGGTCCGTGCCGTTGACCCAGAAGTTCCCTCCTCGGAGGTCGCGAGCCAGGACCGCGCCAGGTAGCGCGTGTCGTCGTCCTCGAGGTAGGAAAAGAACAGCGCATTGATGGGGACGCCGAAGCCGCGCAGGTAGGTCACGATGCGCTCGGACGATGCGTCCAGATCCGTGGCCACGATCGTGAGCTCAAGCTCGGCGTTGAGCTCGTCGGGTGGGGCGGCGCCGAACACGTCCTCGAAGGCCGCCTCGAACGGGACCCCCAAGTGGCCCGAGGCAAGGTCGATGACCTGCTCACGAGTGAGGGTGGTGATCCACGACCCGTAGTCGAGGACCTGGGCGACCACGTCGCGCGGGTGTCTTGTCGCGCTTGAGCTCGAGGACGTGCAGGTTCCCATCGGCATCGATGGCGAGCAGGTCGATGAACTTCCCGTGCGGCTTGCGGCGTCCGCACCTGCCGCCCGATAACGAGGAGTGGCGTGCCCAGCAGAGATGGGTCTTGCTCCAAGAAGTCCTCAAGCGCCGCCTCGGTGGGCAAGACCGCCGTGCTCAGCGGGCGTGGCCGCTCACCGTCGATCCGCCAGATCCTCATCTCTACGGGCATCGGTCACACAACTCCCCTCGGAAGGCGCGGGACTGAAGGGAGGCGAAGAGTTCGTCGTCGGCCGCCTCTGCCGCGACTACGGCGGTGCGTTCGGTACTCACGGCATCCACCAGCCTTGCGAACTCGTTCTGGAGGTCGAGCGGTGGAACCACGATTGGGAGCCGCTTGATCTGGTTCTGGAAGAGGTTCGCCTGCGCAGAAGAGTTTGCTTGACTGACCATGGTCGCCTTCAGGGTCGGACTCGCCAGTACCTGTTCCAGAAACGTCGGATGCACCGACGCATCTGGCCGCACCAATGCGGCGCTACGGACCATTGCAAATCGAGCGCGCTCGCGAACTTGCGCGACGCGGCCGATAGTTCCAGAGCAAGAGATCAGGACGTCTCCTGGGTGAGGTTCGATGCGCCGGCTTAGCGTGGCGAACTCCTCTTCGTCGACAAAGTCGGTCCTGTCGAAGTCAATCCAGCCATCCCGAACATTTCGGGCTGAGAGGAGAGGAACCCCAGAGTCGCTCCGTCGGGGCGTCTTGTGTTCGCCATCAGTGACTCGCTCTGCAACGTCCTCGACGGTCGCTGCGGTCCATCCACGCTCGTTGGCGCGAACGTCACCAAACATGTCGCGGAATATCGACTGGTTGAGAGCGCCCAGGTGAGCGAGGACCTGGCGGCGCTTGGTGCGGAGGGCGTCGGCGTGGTCGAGGATCGCAGCGATGCGGCGTTGCTCATCGAGATCAGGGAGCGGAACAGCAATCATCTTGACTTGCTCCGGCCGGGCTCGAACCAGGGAGCCCCCAACACCCGCAACCGTGTTCATGAACTGATCGTGGAAGCCGTCGCTGACCAGGAAGTGACGGAAATACTCCGGGTCGAAGCCGTCGCCTCGAAGGACGATCCATTCTCCTGACGCAATCTGCCGACGACCGCTCGACTGGCCGACCACCCGAGCGCGCCGAATGTGCGGGATGATCTTCGAGATCATGACGTCGCGAGGGCGGACGATCTGCTTCGCGGAACCGATCTCTGAGCCCGGCACAAACTCAGGTCCACCCCGGTCGTGGGCAGGGATGCTGTAAAGCTCGAACTGCTCATCGGGGAAAGACCCCGGTATGAGCGTGCCTCCCCGCGAGACCATGAAGTCACCAAGCCTCGTCAAGACAGCATCGCTTTCAAATCGGTCAATCCCTTCACAATCTCGTCTTCAAGCGTCTCGATGTCGGCGATGACCTCCAGCGGTGGGCGGTGTTCGACGTCGTCGTGGACGGTCTCCTTGTAGCGGTTCAACGAGAGGTCGTAGCCCTGGGCGACGATGTCGGCCTTCGGCACGGTGAAGGACTGGTGGGTGCGGTCGCGTTCGCGTTCGGTTGTTGCCCGCGAGGCCCAACGAGTCAGCACATCAGGGAGGTCGTTCGCCATCACCGGGTTGCGCTTGTCGTCCAGGGAGAAGCCGTCCGCACGGACGTCGTAGAACCAGACGTCCGCAGTGCCGCCCGAGTCGGTCTTGGTAAAGAACAGTATTGCGGTAGAAACCCCGGCGTACGGCCGGAATACGCCTGAGGGGAGCTTGACGACGGCGTCGAGCTTCTGGTCCTCAACCAACGTCTTGCGCAGCGACTTGTGTGCGTTCGACGAGCCGAAGAGCACACCGTCGGGGACGATGACCGCGGCCCGGCCGCCGGGCTTGAGCAACTTCAGGAACAGGGCGAGGAACAGGAGCTCGGTCTTCTTCGTCTTCACGACCCGCTGTAGGTCCTTGGACGTCGACTCGTAGTCGAGGGAACCGGCGAAGGGCGGGTTGGCGAGAACGAGCGTGTACTTCTCCGCGACCGCACTGGCTCCTTCGGACAGCGAGTCCCGGTAGCGGATGTCGGGCGCCTCGATGCCATGCAGCAGCATGTTCATACTGCCGATGCGGAGCATGGTGGAGTCGAAGTCGTATCCGTGGAACATCGAGCGGTGGAAGTGCTGCCGCTGCGTCGCGTCGGTCAATGCGGACGGGTGAGTGGCGCGGACGTACTCGCTGGCGGCGACCAGGAAGCCGGCCGTGCCACAGGCCGGGTCGCAGATCTCGTCCGTCGGCCCCGGGGCGGTCATGGCCACCATCAGCTCGATGATGTGCCGTGGCGTCCGGAACTGGCCGTTGACGCCGGCCGAGGCGATCTTGGACAACAGGTACTCGTACAGGTCGCCGTTGGTGTCCCGGTCGACCATCGGGACGTCGTCGAGCAGGTCGACGACCTTGGACAGCAGAGCGGCGGTCGGGATCGTGAACCGCGCATCCTTCATGTGCTCGGAGTAGGTGGAGTCGTCACCACCGACCTGCTCGCCGTACTCCTGCAGGAAGGGGAACACCTCGGACGCGACGGTCTTGTACATGACGTCGGCGTCGAGGTTCTTGAACCTGCTCCACCGCAGGTGCCCCTGACCGGGCAGGAACTTCGCGTCCTCGACCACCCCGCCGGTCACGCGGGCCTTCTTCTCGGCGAGGGTCTGCAGGTCGTCGAGGCGGCGCAGGAAGAGTAGATAGGTGATCTGCTCGATCACCTCGAGCGGGTTGCTGATGCCGCCGGACCAGAACGAGTCCCAGATGCGGTCAATCTTGGCCCTCAGCTCACCGGTGATCACCTGCACACCGTAGTCAATGGCCACCTCGAGAGCGCGGGACTCCATCGCATCAGTCGACGAAAGTCGATCGCCAGTCTTCCCCCACCAGTCCCCCACGGGATGGTCAAAGTCAGCAGGGGGATATCGGACTCCAAGTTGGGTTTGACTAGGACATTCGCTAGGTGGAGCCAAGGGGACTCGAACCCCTAACCCCCTGCTTGCAAAGCAGGTGCGCTACCAATTGCGCCATGGCCCCCTGCCACCCGGGCCAGCGGGTGACCGACGCACGATCGTACGCCATCGGTTGCGGCCGGACCAAGCGCTGAAAATCTGGCTCCAGACGACCCAGGGCCACCGAACCCACGCCTCAGACCGGAAGCCGGGCCACGTCTCGGGCGACATTTTCAGCACCGCAAAGCTTCACCGTCGCTGGATCGGCCACGTACGCTATTCGCCATGTGGTCGCAGCGGGAGGTCATCGATTACGCGCTGCAGCGACGTCGGACGCTGCAGGCGCTGAGCCGAGCCGGGCGCAGCCTGGCGCGCCTCGACGCCTGCGACGCGGACCCGATGCTGATCCGCGCGGCCAAGCACCACGGTGAGGCGGCGAAGGCCGCCTGCCCGGTCTGTGCCAAGACCGAGCTGGTCACCATGAATTACGTCTTCGGGGATCAACTGGGGCAGTATTCGGGGCGCATCAAGCGCACGCCGGAGCTCGAGGAGATGGCGCACGAGTTCGGTGAGTTCAAGGTCGTGGTCGTCGAGGTCTGTCCGGCCTGCAAGTGGAACCACATGATCCTGTCCTATCTCTTGGGCGATGGGGTGAAGCGCAAGCCTCCTCGCCGTCAGCAGACTGTCGAGGACATCTATGGTTGACCCCCACTGGGGACCCGTCGAGAAGAAGCCGAAGACCCGCCGCACCGGTGCGCCGGTCTCGCGTGGTCGGCTCTGGACCGGACGGATCCTGAAGGGCATCGGCGTCCTGCTGGCCCTGGGTCTGATCGCCGGGATCGCGATCGTCGCCGTCGGGTACACCACGACCAAGCTGCCCAATCCGAACAAGGACTTTCAGACGGCGACGTCGTTCGTCTACTACAACGACGGCAAGTCCGAGCTGGGCAACTTCGCGGTGCAGAACCGCGAGCCGCTGGACTTCAAGGACATGCCGGAGTCCATCAAGCAGGCGGTGGTCGCGGCCGAGAACCGCACCTTCTGGACCGACCCGGGCATCTCGCTGCGGGGCATGGCGCGTGCCGCCTGGGCGATCGCCCGGGGTGGCGACGTGCAGGGCGGCTCCACGATCACCCAGCAGTACATCAAGATCCTCTACCTGACCTCCGACCAGACGGCCACCCGGAAGTTCAAGGAACTGTTCCTGGCTTACAAGATCAACAAGCAGCTGAGCAAGGAGAAGATCCTCGAGGGCTACCTGAACACGATCTACTTCGGGCACGGGGCGTACGGGATCCAGGCGGCCAGCCAGGCCTTCTTCAAGGTCGACGCAGGAAAGCTCACCGTCCCGCAGGCGGCCGTGCTGGCCAGTGTGCTGAACAACCCGTCAGCCTTGGACCCCGACGAACAGGACAACCGCCCCCGGCTGCTGGCTCGCTACCAGTACGTCCTGCAATCCATGACCGAGACGGGGGCGATCACGGCCGAGGAGAATGCCACCTGGTCTCCGAAGCTCCCCACGTTCCCCCAGGTCGCCACGAACCAGCGCTACGGCGGTCCCAACGGCTTCCTGCTGAAGATGGTCGAGCGAGAGCTCGCCGGCGCCGGCTTCAGCTCGGCACAGGTCAGCGGCGGGGGCCTGAAGATCACCACGACGTTCGACAAGGCCGCCCAGGATGCGGCCGTCGAGTCGGCTCAGAAATTCACCAAGCGGGCCGCGGAGGCCGCCAACGAGAAGGCGTCCGGCCTGCACGCAGCGATTGCCTCGGTGGACGTGGGCAGCGGCGAGGTCCTCGCCCTCTACGGCGGGCCGAACTACGTCAAGAACTCCCGCAACTGGGCCACCACCGCCCGGCCCGCCGCATCCACCTTCAAGACGTACGCCCTGGCCGCCGGGCTCAAGGACGGCTACAGCCTGCGCTCGACGTTTCGGGGAAACACATTCTCGTTGCCGGGCGATCCGATCCCGGTCCGTAACGAGAACTCCGACCAGTACGGCTATGCGGTCAACCTCGTCCGCGCCACCGCTCTGTCCATTAACACCGCCTTCGTCGACATGGTCACCTCCATGAAGGACGGCAAGGCCAAGGTGCTCGGGGTCGCTGAGGACGCCGGTGCCCCCCAGACCACCGGCTGGGACACCGCTGAGCGCAACGTCCCGATCGGCACCCCGGAGGTCAGTCCGCTCAACCAGGCCGAGGGCTACGCGAGCTTCGCCAACGGCGGCGTACGGGTCGACAACCATGTGGTCAAGCAGGTCGAGGACGCCAACGGAAAGGTGGTCTACAAGGCCGCCCCGGGCGACAAGCGGGTGGTCAGCGAGGACGTGGCCCGCGACGTCAGCTACGCGCTGTCCAGCGTGGTCCAGGAGGGCACCGGCCGTACGGTTCGGGCTCTCGGGCGTCCAGTCGCGGCAAAAACCGGCACCAACGGCGTCGACGAGCCCAACGGCAAGAACGTGGTCAACTCGAGCTGGTTCGTCGGCTACACCAAGCAGATCTCGACCGCGGTCATGTACGTGGCGGGCGACCAGGGCACGAGCAGCCTGGACAAGTACCGCCGCCCCGGTGACACCACCTTCTTCGGCGCCACCTACCCCGCTCAGACCTGGCTGGACTTCATGGAGACGGCGACCAAAGGCCAGGACGTCAAGTCGTTCGACCCCCCGGCCTACGTGAACGCCGACCGGGTCCCGAGTCCGGCGAACCCGCTGCCGAGTCAGACCGGCACGCCGAGCCAGACCAGTTCCCCGAGCCAGACCGGCACACCGAGCCAGGCCGGCACTCCGAGCCAGACCAGTTCCGCGAGCCAGACCAGTTCTGCGAGCCAGGCCGGCACACCGAGCCAGACCAGTCCGTCGACCCCCACGACCGAGCCCAGTCCGAGCAGCCAGCCGAGCTCGTCGGCGAGCAGCGGGCCGAGCCAGAGCGCCGCGCCTACCCAGGCGCCGAGTCCGTCCAGCGGCCGGGCCACGTCCCAGACCGCGACCAGCAAGCCGTCCGCCTCGGCCAGTCGGCGAGGGAACCAGGCTCCAGCCACCCCTGGCAACGGCGGAGGCTGACGAGGTGGGGGCCCCTGGGGTGAACCCCGATACCCCGTCCACCACCGACGGTTTCGTCGCCACCATCAGCCAGCGGCTGGGCGGGCCGATTGGTCGGCACGCCGGCGTCGCGACCAGCTGGTGGAACCCGGCCCGGGTCGCCCTGCTCGTGGGCACCATGGTCTATCTGGTCGGGGTCGTCTTCCGGCTGCCCTGCCGAATCTCCGTGGCCGGGCAGAACCCCGACCACTTCAAGCTGCTGTGCTACTCCGACATCGGTCTGCTCTACTCCGGTCGAGGTCTGCTCCAGGGCAACACCCCCTATCTCGACTCCGGTAACTATCCGGTGCTGGAGTATCCGGTGCTGACGGGTTGGTTCCTGGAGCTCGAACGGCGCATCACCGTGCTGCTCGGCGCCCCGGTGGGTTCATCCCTCAGCGACCAGCAGCAGGTCGACGCCACCCTGACCTTCGTGGACGTGAACACCGTGCTGCTCGGCGCTCTGTTCCTGGTCGCGGTCTGGGCCCAGGTCCGTACGGTGCCGGGCCGGCCCTGGGACGCGATGATGCTGGCCGCCTCGCCGTGCGTGGCCGCCGCCGCGCTGATCAACTGGGACCTGCTGCCCGTCGCCCTGACCTCACTCGGGGTGATGTTCTGGTCCCGGCGCAAGCCAGGGTGGGCCGGGGTGATGCTCGGTCTGGGGATGGCGGCCAAGCTCTATCCCGCCCTGCTGCTCGGCCCGTTGTTCCTGCTCTGCTGGCGGGCCAAGCGGCTGCCCGACTTCGCCATCACGGTGTCGACCTTCGTGCTGAGCTGGGCGGCGGTCAACCTGCCCGCCCTGCTCCTGGCCCCGGCCGCCTGGCGCAGCTTCTGGACCTTCAACTCCGATCGCGTCGGCGACCTGGGCTCCATCTGGTACGTCCTGTCGCTGGCGGGGCACGAGGTCACCCAGCTCAACCTGGTCAGCGCCGGCCTGTTCGCCCTCGGCTGTCTGGCCATCGCGGTGCTGATCGTGCTGGCGCCCCGGCGGCCCCGCTCGGGCTCCGTCGCCTTCCTGGTGGTCGCCGCCTTCCTGATGACCAACAAGGTCTACTCCCCGCAGTACGTGCTCTGGCTGCTGCCGCTGCTCATCCTGGCCAGACCCCGCTGGCGGGACTGGCTCGTCTTCACGACCGGTGAGCTGATCTACTTCGTGGCGATCTGGTGGCACCTCGGAGGGTTGCTGTCCCCGGGTGACGGTTCCGCGGACCGGATCTACTGGCTGGCCGTGCTGCTCCGGCTCGGCACCCAGGGCTACCTCGTGGTGATGGTGGTCCGCGACATCCTCCGGCCCGCCGGGGACCCGGTGCGTCGTGGCGGCGCGGACGATCCGAGCGGTGGTGTTCTCGACGGTGCCCCCGACGCCGGCTGGTGGCCCCGGATCTCCAGCGGCTCGGTGGCCGGTCGAGCGGGGTGAAGCTGCACCGGCTGGACGCGGCGTCCGGGCGGATCGTGCTGCAGGCCTGGATCGCCAGCCGTGGGCTGATCGCCGCGGTCGCGTTGCTGCTGGCCGTGATCGAGGGTCGCAGCCTGACCACCATGATCAACAACTGGGACGTGCAGCATTTCACCCGGTTGGCCGAGGGCGGCTACCTCGCCGAACCCGACGGGTTGCTGATGGCGTTCTTTCCCGGGTTGCCGGCCGTGCTCGCGATGGGGCTCGGTCTCGGCCTGCCGGTGGCGGTCACCGGGGTCGTGCTCTCGCTGCTGTGCTCGGGGGTCGCCGCGGTGGCCCTGCTGCGGCTTGGTGGTCCCTGGGCCGCGGTGGCGTGGCTGTTCGCGCCGACCGCGGTGTTCACCACCGTCCCGTACACGGAGTCGATGTTCTGCGCGCTGGCCTTCTGGGCCTGGGAGAGGGCCCGCTCCGAGCGCTGGCTGCCGGGCGCGGTGCTCTGCGGGCTGGCGTGCACCGTCCGGGTGTCAGGGGTGTTCCTGATCGGAGCCCTGCTGGTGATGATCGTGACCACCCGCGGACTGTCCTGGGCGATCCGGGGTCGGCGGGCGGGCCTGATGCTCATCCCGGTGGCGGTGATCGGGGCGTACGCGAGCTATCTGCACGCCCTGACCGGGAGCTGGACCGCCTGGTATCACGCCCAGTCCACCGGTTGGGTGCGCCAGCTGACCTGGCCGTGGGAGTCGCTCCGGAACACGATCCCGGCGATCGTGCCGGGCGCGTTCGCCGACCATCCGTGGTGGGCGGCAGTCTTCCGGGGCGAGATGATCTCGATGGCCGTCGGTCTCGCCGTGGTCGTCGGCTGTCTGGTGCTGACCAGGCGGGGCCGCGCGGCCGGTGAAACCCGGATGTGGGCCGAGGCCAGCTGGGTCGGCGTACAGGTCCTGGCCTTCTCGCTGTCCTACTGGTTCTTCTCCGTGAACCGGGCGACCCTGCTCTGGTTCCCGCTGTGGATGCTGCTGGCCCGTTGGGGGACTTGGCGGCCGGCTCGAGCGGGTCTGCGGGTGGGTCACCGGACGGTTGTGATCGCCGCCTTCGTGCTCGAGCTCGTGCTGATGCTGTGGTGGAGCTGGCTGTTCTTCACCGGTCACTGGGCTTCTTAGAATGGGCCTCGCTCCGCTCGGCCGCGGATCGCGCTCGTAGCCGCCGTCTTCGTCGTCATTCGCGAACGGAAAAGCGTGTTCGCTCACTCCTCCTCAGATCGGCGGCGCGCGATCCGGGTGCCACCTGGGCTCCCGCTCCCTGAGCTTGTCGAAGGGCCGGCGGTGATTATCGCTGTCGCGACCAGTCTGAGGTGCATGGACCTGATCATGGACGGCATCGTCTTCGGTGAGTCACCGCGCTGGCGGGACGGGCGGCTGTGGTTCTCCGATTGGGGTGCGGGAAAGGTGTATTCGGTCGCGGCCGATGGCACCCCCACGGTCGAAGCGGAGGTCGACTCGTTCCCGATGTGCATCGACTTCCTGCCCGACGGAAGATTGCTGGTCGTCTCCTCGGCCACAGGGGAGTTGCTGCGCCGCGAGGCCGACGGATCCCTGGTGGTCCACGCCGACCTCGTCCAGGCGTCCACGAAGCCCTGGAACGACATCGTCGTGGACGGCCGCGGGCGTGCTTACGTCAACAGCATCGGCTTCGACTTCGGCGAGGAGGAGTTCGCACCGGGGATCGTCGTGCTCGTCGAGGACGGCCACGTCACCCCGGTCGCGGACGGTCTGGCGTTCCCGAACGGCATGGCCATCACGGCGGACGGCGGCACGCTGATCGTGGCCGAGTCGTACGCCGAGCAGCTGACGGCGTACGACATCGCCGCGGACGGGACCCTCTCCCACCGACGGGTCTGGGCGATCACGGCAGGCGATCATCCGGACGGGATCTGTCTCGACGCGACCGGGGCGCTCTGGTTTGCCGATGTCGGCCTTCGGCACTGTGTGCGGGTCCGCGAAGGGGGCGAGGTCCTCGCGACCGTCGACTTCGACCGGGGCGCCTTCGCGTGCGCGCTCAGCCGGGGCGCTGACCCGAGGCTGTTCGTGGTCGGTCAGAACTGGGGCGGACCCGATGCCGTGGGCGGCGTGACCGGCCATATCGTGGCGTTCTCGGCCCCGGCACCCGGTGGGGGTTACCCGTGAGCGGCCGGCTTGGCCGCCTCTAGGATGACCTGGTGCAGCGGATGTGGATCGAGATGGACGGCCTGGTCAATCTGCGGGACGTGGGTGGGATTCCCACGGACGACGGCGGCTCGATCCTCCCGGGGCGGCTGCTCCGCTCGGACAATCTGCAGTCGCTGACCCCGGCGGACGTGGACGCGCTGATCGAGCTCGGGCTGACCGACGTGGTCGACCTGCGCAGCGACTACGAGGCCGAGCTGGAGGGTCCGACGCGTCTGGTCGACACTCCGGTCAACCTGCACCAGTTCTCACTGTTCCGGGAGTGGCGGGAGGGGGTCGGGGAGGACAAGCCCGACGTACGCCCAGAGGTGTTACCCGAGGAGGCGCTGCCCTGGGTCGACCTCGAGCCCAACGTGCAGCTGGACAACGAAGTGGCCTCGCACTACCTGTCCTACCTGCTGGACCGCCCGGACTCGGTGCTCGCCGCTCTCCGTACGATCGCCAGAGCCGACGGCGCCGCCCTGGTGCACTGTGCCGCCGGCAAGGACCGGACCGGCACCATCGTCGCCTTGGCCCTGACCCTGGCCGGGGCCGACCGGGAGGCCGTCGTCGCGGACTACGCCGCCAGCTCGGAGCGGATGCAGGCCATCGTGGACCGGCTGATGACCTCGACCACCTACGCCGACAACCTCCGCGGCCGGCCGCTCTCCACGCACCTGACCCACGCCGAGACCATGGTGGCCTTCCTGGATCACCTCGACAGCGCGTACGGCGGGGTGGAGCCGGCGCTGCAGAAGCACGGCTGGACACGAGCCGACACCGAAGCACTTCGACACAAGTTCCGCGGCTGATCCAGCACCGGCTGCGGGCGACATCGAGTGGGCCATTCCGGTCGTCATCCGGCCCGATGGACTGCACCTTTCGCCCACTCGGCGCGTCAGGATGAGCGTCGCTGCCCTTCTTGGATCAGGACCTGGTCGACGGTGGCAGTAGTCAGCCGGAGCTCGACCGGGACCTCGTCGCCGATCTCGGGCGGGGTCTCTCGCCCCGGCAGGAACAACTGGCTGGACTGCATGTGCGGCGGTTCGAGGAACCAGCGCTTCTTACCGGCGATCGTGTACGGGCTCAGCGCCAGCCCGGCGGCCTGCAGCGAACCGGTGGCCAGGGCGACCGCCCGCTGCCGTACGGTGCTGGCCGAGGTGGGCGCCTCCATGCCGATCCCGTGCGAGGTGCCACCGGAGACGACGACGATCCAGCCGTCGGCCGGGCAGACCCGCTGTCGGTAACCGGCCCGCTCCCCGCGCTGGACCGGGTGCACGTCGAGGACCGTGGCGGTGGTCATCCGGGTGGACGCGTCGCCGAGCCACAGCCGGGTGCCGACCCGCAGCCGCAGCGGCACCGGCCCGGCGTCCGCCCCGCCCAGCTGGCGGGCCAGGCCGTACGCCTCCTCCGGCGGCAGGTGGGACAGCCACAGCGGACCGGGTGCGGCGCCGAGAGCCGCCCGGCTCAGCCGCTCCACCTCGACGTAGCGGCCCTCCGCCCGCAGCGGCAGGTGGATCGACCACCCCTCGAACCGCACCCCGTCGAGCCGGGTCGCGGCGGCGGCGAGCTCCGCGGCGGGGATGCCGTGCCGACGCATCGAGGTGAGGACCTCGACCAGCACCCGAGGCCGCAGCCCGAGATCGGCGAGGGTGACCAGGTCGGCCAGCCGGGAGACGGTGGTGATCACCCGCGGGTGGCTGAGCAGCTCCCGGGCGGTCTCGGAGTCGGAGTTCCACGGGTTCAGGATGACGATGTCTCCGGCGAACGCGTCCGCCACCACGGCGACCTCGCGAGGCATCCCCACCGCGATGGTGTCCGCACCCAGGGTGGCCGACTCGCTCGCCAGCCGCTCGAGCCCGTAGCCGTACCCGTTGCCCTTGATCACGGGCACGATCCCCGGAGTGGCGCCGGCCACCGTGGCGAGGTGTTCGCGCCAGCGCGAGCCGTCGAGTCTCAAGGTCACACCGGTCACGGTGTTCATAGGGTTCTGAGGTTCATAGGGCTCAGGGGGCTCAGAGGGTTCAGCGCTCACGGCACGAGGTTACCGGCGGCGCATGTAGAGATCGAAGGCCTTGTAGAGCAGCGGGTTGAGGGGGAGATCCCACTCACCCAGGTACTCCACCGCCTCACCACCGGTGCCGACCTTGAACTGGATCAGCCCGAGGTGCGGGTCGTCGGCCTCCAGCCCTTCGGTGATGCCGCGCAAGTCGTACACACTGGCCCCGGCCTCCAGGGCGTCGGTGATCATCTGCCACTGGATGGCGTTCGAGCCGCGTACGTCCCGCTTGGCCGTCGAGCTCGCTCCGTAGGAGTACCAGGCGTGCCCGCCCACCCGGACCCAGGTCGTGGCCGCCACCAGGTCGCCCTCGTGGTGGGCCAGGTAGAGCCGGATCCGGTCCGGGTCCTCGGCCTGCAGGGCGGTGAACATGTGCTGGAAGTAGGACAGCGGGCGGGGGGTGAAGTGGTCGCGCTCCGCGGTCTCGACGTAGAGCGGGTGGAACTCGGCCAGGTCGTCCGGCGAGCCCTGGCGTACGACGACCCCGAGCTTGGCTGCCTTCTTGATGTTGCGCCGCCAGAGCTGGTTCATCCCCGCCAGCAGTGACTCGGGGGTCTGGGCGTGGATGGGCAGCTGGAAGACGAACCGCGGCTGGCCCGCTGCGAAGCCCTCCTCGTCGGCCGGCGGGCGCCAACCCAGCTCGCGGAGCTCGTTGCGGATCCGGGTGGCGTCATGGTTGATCTGGTCCGACACGGCCTCGCTGAGTCGGGTGATCCGCTCGTCGGCGATGGCCGCCTTGATCGTGTCCGCACTCCAGCGGCGGGCGACCACCGGGACCCCGATCCGTACGCCGAAGGCTCCGGCCGCCTTGGTGTGCTCGGCCAGCGGCACCAGCCACGCCTTCAGGTCGGCGGCCTCCCAGTCGATCACCGGGCCCTCGGGCAGGTAGGCCAGGTACTTCTTCACCTTGGGCAGCTGTCGGTAGAGGACCAGACCGGCCCCCACCAGCCGGTCGCCGTCGAACCAGCCCACAGACTCGCTGCGCCACTCGCTCTTCACCTCGCCCCAGGCGGGGGTCTGCAGGAAGCTCACCGCCGGTTGGTCGGTGTTGAAGCGGATGTGCTCGGCGGCGCTGATGGTCGAGACGGTGAGGGACACGGCACGAATCTAACCGTTGCCGCGGGCCCGGCCCGGGTCGTACGCCCACACTCTGCGTCCGAAACTGGCTCTTTACCCAGGAAGTATCCCGGGCAGAGTGCGCAATTCGCAGGTATACCTGCGATCCCGACACACCCCGGACCAGGCCCGAACCGGCCCGAACCGGCCCGCACCAGGCCCGCCCCCGCCCCGCTCCCTAGAGTTGGGCCATCTCCGAACCGATTGGGTGACCATGCCGACCTCGAACCTGAAACTGAGCGACGCTGAGCTGCGGGTGGGACTGACGGCCTGTCTGGCGGTGCCCCGGTGGGTCGACGAGGTGGCCGCACAGGCGCCGTACGGTTCGCTCGACCGGCTGCTCGAGGTGGCTCGGGCCGCGGCGACCCCGCTGAGTCCGGCCGAGGTCGACCAGGCGATGGCTCACCACCCCCGGATCGGGGACAAGCCGACCGAGGCGGGCACCTCGCAGGAGTTCTCCCGGGCCGAGCAGGCGAGCAGCGACTCCGACGACGCGGACCTGGCGGCTGCGCTCGCGGCCGGCAACCGGGCGTACGAGGAGCAGTTCGGCCGGGTCTTCCTGATCCGCGCCGCCGGGCGGAGCCGACCGGAGATCCTCGACGAGCTCACCCGGCGCAGGGGGTTGGACCCGGCGACCGAGATCGGGATCGTCGGCTCCGAGCTGCGCGATATCGCCTTGGTGCGGATCCCGCAGCTGTTCGGCCACCTCGACCGGCGGCTCGGCTACGACGAGAGCGAGGCGGCCCAGTGAGCACCCGGAGCCGGGTCACCACGCACGTGCTCGATGCCGTCTCCGGCACCCCGGCGGCGGGGGTGCCGGTCCGGCTGGAGCATCGCGGCGGCGACGGTTGGCGGCTGGTGGCCGAGGGGCGCACCGACGACGACGGGCGGGTCTGCCCATTCGGCCCGGTGGAGCTGGAGCCGGGGACCTACCGGGTGGGTTTCGCCACCGCGGCCTATTTCGCCAGCCGTGGCCAGTCGACGTTCTATCCCGAGGTGGTGATCGCCTTCAACCTGGACGATCCGCAGGCCCACTTCCACGTGCCGCTGCTGCTCAGCCCGTACGCCTACTCGACCTATCGGGGGAGCTGAATGGCTCCGTCCGGTCGATGTCACCCGTGCCACCTGTCGCCGAGGTCCTTGACCCGGAGCAGGCACTCGCACAGGGGATGGGCCTGACCGCGCGGGGAACGCGACCAAGCCGAATGCGTCGGCCTGCCCCGGGCGTAACGGGGCCAGCACTGACGGGTTGTGCTGTCGAGGTCAGAGTATCGGAACGCGGCGGAGTTTGCTGCCCCGGACATACGTGTCGCTGATCGCAGGTTCGCGCATGCTCAGCAGCAGGACGAACAGGGTCTGCGCGGTGGCGACCTGCTCGTCCGCGGACCGGATGCTCCTCGCCAGGTTGCGGGCGAGCGGCTCCCAGAGGTCCGGCTCGATGAGCAGGAAGTCAGCGTCCTTGCCCACGTCGAAATTACCGAAACGGGTGTCCATGTCCAGGGCCTGGGCACCCGCCAGGGTCCCGGTGAAGAGCAGCTCGGCGGGATGCAGGGCGACGGCCTCGGCGTCCTCGGAGATGTGCACCTTGTAGGTGTCGTTGAGCACCCGGGAGATCAACCACTCGTCGCCGCCCCCGATGTCGCTGCCCACCGAGATCGTCACCCCGGCGGCCGCCGTACGCCGCCACGGCATCGTCCCCGAGCCCAGGAACTGCTGGGAGGTCGGGCAGTGCGCGATGGAGGTGCCGGTCTCGGCCATCCGGGCCAGCTCGGCGTCGGCGCAGTGCACCGCGTGGGCCAAGATGCTGCGCCGCCCGAGGAAGCTGGAACCCCCGACCGCCGACCCGGGCAGGAACCTACCGTCGTACGTATCCAGATAGTGCTCGGTCCCGTAAGCCGCTCGGACAGCTGCGACCTCGCCGTCGCCCGGACGGTCGTTCTCGCTCAGGTGGGAGTGGAAGTAGACCCCACGAGCGCGTACGTCGTCGTAGAGCTCACCCAGGCCCGCGAGGGTGCGAGGGGTCACCGAGAGGCTGAACCGGGGCACGATCGCCACCTGGAGCAGCTCGTCGACCCCGTGCCAGCGCTCGATCTCGGCCCGGACCAGCTCGAGCGCCTCGGCCTCACCGGTGATCAGCGGCCGCGCCGAGTCCGGTCCGACCGTCTGCACCCCCCGGCCGCTCACCAGCCGAAGACCGGCGTCCCGGGTGGCTGAGAACAGCGCGTCCTGGGCCGCCGGGAAGGCCGAGCCGAAGACCAGCGCGGCCGTGGTCCCGACCGCCATCCGGCGCTGGACGAAGTCCCGGGCGGTACGGACCGCGTACGCCTGGTCGGCCAGTCGGGCCTCTGCCGGGAAGATGCAGTGGTCCAGCCACTCCAGCAGCTGGCCGCCGCCGTACGCGTCGGCGGCGTAGGTCTGCGGGAAGTGGAGGTGGGTGTCGACGAAACCGGGGATGATGAACCCGGCGCTGGCCACCTCGACGTCGGCGTACGGAGCGGGCAGCCGGTCGTGCTCACCCACCCACTCGATGCTGCCCTGGTCGCTGACCACCAGTGCCCCGTCGGGGATGGAGACCAGTGACTCGACGGCGGTGGACAGCGTGGCCGGGCCGGCCACGTGGAAGATGTGGCCGCGGTAGACCGACACTGCTCGCCGCAGGGGCTGGAGGTCGCTGCGCTCCCGCTCCCCCGTCACACGAGGCCCGTGTAGCCGGTCCAGGCGGGGCCGGGGTCCGGGGCGTCGTCGCGGATCACGCTGGCCTGGATCAGCCCGTACGGCCGGTCGTCGGCGTGGAAGACCTCGCCCGGGTTGTCCAGACCGAAGGGGGACAGGTCGTAGACGAAGTGGTGCTTGTTCGGGGCGGAGAGCTGGACCTCGGCGATGAAGCCGAAAGCCTCGAGCACGGCGCGACCCATCTCGTACAGGGTCTGCTGCAGGGCCAGAGAGTGCACCTCGGCGAACTGCTTGACCAGGATCTTCTTGATCCCCGTGTAGGTGGCTTCCCAGTCGACGTCAGTCGACGTGAAGCGCCATCTGGCGACCAATGAGGTCGCCATCACCCGGTCGTGGGTGGGTGCCAGGATCGTGTACCGGTCCTGCAGGAAACCGGCGAACTCGGAGCCGGTGGACTTCAGGATGACCAGGTCCTTGAGGCCGCCGGTGACCCAGACCTGCTGGGCGGCGCCCTTGCCCTCGATGGTCACCGCCGCCAGCCGCGTCTCCTGACCCTTGCGGACCCACGTGTGGTCCTGCTCCTCGCCGTCCACGACCGCCCGCTCCCAGGCGAACTCCTCGACCTCGATCCGGGCGCCCTCGACCGGCTCCACGTCGCCGACGTAGTGCCGGGCCAGGTCCAGCCCGTAGTCCTCGATGGACAGCAGCCCCTTCCCTTTGGCGAACGCGTACGCCGTCTGCTTCTGGCTGTCCGTCGGCAACACCGCTGACTGGTCGCCGACGAGGTGGGCGGCGCTGAAGTCGCCCCGCAGCGCGCTGGAGACGTTGATGTCGTGGATCTCGTGCCGGGGGTGGTCCCGGTAGATCCGGACGAGGCGGTTCTCGGCTTTGCCGTACTGGTTCTTGCCCAGGATGATGGCCATGGCGTCGGTCCCCTTCGGTCGGTCGGGTGCAGCGTTCGGTCGGGCGCGGTCGGGCCTCAGGCTACGGAAGGTCGGTGACAACCGCGTTTCTGCGCAGCGGCCTCAGAAGCTGCGGACGTATCGCCGCTGCCCGGGAGTCTCGACCGCTCGAGGGTGATAGCCGCGCCGCACGTAGTCGACGGCCTCGGACGCGGCCACCCCGTCCAGCACCGCGAGGCAGGCGAGCGCGGTACCGGTCCGGCCCCGGCCACCCGGACAGCAGACCTCGACCCGCTCCTCGGCCGCACGAACCCAGGCCTCGCGGAACGCGTCCCGGGCTTCGACGGGGTCAGCGGGCAGCCTGAAGTCCGGCCAGCGCACCGCGGAACGCGTTCCACGGGCGGATCGGCTCCCGCCCGGTCAGGACCAGTGCGAAGTCCGGCGGCTCGCCTTCGGGAGGGGCCTGACGCAGGGCACGGCCCCGAAGCAGCCGCCCGGACGGCAGTCGAAGCACACCCGCCGTCGACTCGTTCCACCCGGCCACCAGCGAACGATAGTGGAGTCCGCGGCGGGCGGGCCGCACCGGCCGTGACCGCCACCGGGCCCGACAAGGGGTCAGAACGGGAGCTTCTCCTCCTCATCCTCGATCTCCGGCAACGGACGGACCCAAGGCCGAGTCTTGATGAGGGTGCGAACCGCACGTAGCCGGTGCGACCCCGAACGCCGTACGCCCGACCAGGCTTTCCGGCTGCGCGAGATGCGCGGCGCCTCGCGGGGAGGCAGCCGGCCCGGGAGGTCGAGCCGGGTGAGCCGGCGGCGCTTGAAGTAGCGCGGGTGCAGCTCCGGGTGCTGGCTGAGAAAATCGACCGCCTCGGCCCGCCTTCCGGGGTAGCGGATCGGCTGCATGGTGTAGCCCACCGCGGCGACCAGGTGCGATAGAGCGGACCGGGGCAGCGGCGGTGCGCTGTCGGGGTGGCTCAGGTCGGGCACCACGGCGTCGATGATGGTGGCCGGGATGCGGTTGCTGTTGTGGAACGGGGTGAGCCGGTCCAGCAGCAGCTCGGTGCCCATCCGCGCGACCGGGATCTCGTAGAGGGCGGCTGCCGTGGCCAGGGCGGTGGAGAAGCAGCCGACCACGAGGGCGATCGAGCCGGTGGCGAACCAGGATTCGGCCAGCTCCTGACCGGTGCCGATCTCCAGGTCGACCCCGGCATCGCTGGCGAAGCTGCGCAGGGCGAGCCGCTGGCTGAGCGGAGCGCTGGGGTGCGGCTTGAACAGCACCCGGTGCTGATGACGCTGGGCCGCTCCGACGATCATCTGCTGGTAGAGCTCGAGCTCCTCCCCGACGGTGAGCAGACCGGCGGCAGCGAAGTACTGGCCCAGCACGAGGACCACCGGCGCGGCCGGTCGTTCGTGATCGGGGCTCAGCTGGGCGATGACCGACCGGAAGGCCGAGCCGCTGATCAGTACCGGGGACACCTGCCACTCCGTCAACAGCATCGGGTCGAGCCCCGGCACCAGATCGAGGTGCAGCAGCCGCTCGATCCGCCAGCCGACGTCGTCCGGCAACCGGTTGCGGGTCGGACCGTAGCTCATCAGACCGTCGGCGTACACATCGATGGAGGCATCGGCGAAGACCCGGGACACAGCCAGCGCCGGGCTGACCTGGATGCTCTCCACCACCAGGTGCACCTCGCTGTCCCCGAGGCCCCAGACGGCGCGGAAGTACCGCTCCCACGTCGGCAGCTCGTGCGCGCGTGGCACCCACGCCGACGGGTGCACCGGGGCCAGCGCGGCGTTGAGGTCGACGACGGTGTCGAAGCGGGTTCGCAGCGAGTCCCAGCCGGCGATCTGGTCGATGGCCGGGGTCGCCTCGGGCACGGCCGCGTTGTTGCTCAGCACCAGCACGCGCGGCGCGGCCGGGTCGAACTGGCCGTCGTCGATCGCCGCAGCCAGGGTGGCCAGGCCGAACGCGGTCGAGGCCAGGAACACCTGGGTCTTCACGCTGCGCTCCGCAGCTGCTGGATCAGCATGGCTCGGGTCGGGTCGAGCCGGCTCACGGCGGCATCCAGCTCGGCCGCCGGCAGCCGATCCAACGCCGCACCGATGAGGGTCCTGAGCTGCTGACCCATCTCGGGGGTGTAACGGTCGATCTGGCCCATGTGGTGGGACATCATCGCACAGAACGATCGGATCGCCTTGGGCATGAACCGCTCCCGGTCAGGGTCCGTTCGCACCCGGGCGACGATGCCCTCGAAGGCCGGGATGAAGTCGAACTGCCGCTCGTCGCTGACCTGGGTCAGCGAGGTGGCGACCTCCCGGCGGTAGAACACCCCGAGCAGCCCCACCACCGCAAAGGTCTCGGCCTCCATGTGCATCCGCCAGATCCACGGGCGGTCCTCGCAGGTGCGCAGGCTCTCGTCGAAGTGCATCAACCCGGCGTCCAGCAGCCGACGGTCCCAGATCCCGGCCCAGATGTTGGGTGCGTCCACCGCGGACGCGCGGTCGTCGGGGCCGATCCCGCGTCGCGCTGGGCAGACCACGCCGCGCGGGCCCCAGGCCACCCGGTGCACCGAGCGGTACCGACCGCGCACCTGCACGTGGTCGGTGCGGACGAAGTCGCACTCCAGTCGCTGGATCGCGCCGACCAGGTCCGCGAAGTAGCCGGTGGCCACGAAGTCGTCACCGTCGAGGAAGGTCACGTAGCGACCGCAGGCTGCGTCGAGGCCGGAGTTGCGGGCTATCCCCAGCCCCACGTTGTCCGGCATGGTGAGCACGGTTGCGCCAGGGATCCGGGCGGCCCCGTCGGCCAGGATGGCCGGGGTCGAGTCGGTGGAACCGTCATCGACCAGGATGTACTCGATCCCGGGTGCGGCATTGTTCTGCAGGGTGCGGAGGGTCTCGGCGGCGTACGGCTCGACGTTGAAGAAGGGGATGATCACGGACAGCTGCTTCACCCCACGCACCTTAGATCGATCGCGTCCGGAACGCATGTCGACCTGGTGAGTGCCGAACCAACGGCCAGCGAACAGTGGTCGCTGAGAAGGTACGGATTTTGGCTCTGTTCAGGCGGCGTTCAGGTGTCGAGATCCGGGTACCCAGCTGAATCACCTAGTGTCTACACCATGAATACGCAATCGCGGACAACGAACGGGCCTTCTCGGAATTTGGGAGCGGTGGAGGTCGGGCCGGGCCAGCCCGTCTACATCACCGCCGAGATCGGCATCAACCACAACGGTGAGCTGGCCAACGCCCTGGCCCTCATCGATCACGCCGCCGACGCCGGCTTCAACGCCGTGAAGTTCCAGAAGCGCACGCCGGAGATCGCGACCCCGCGCGACCAGTGGGACATCGAGCGGGACACCCCCTGGGGTCGGATGACCTACATCGACTACCGGCACCGCGTCGAGTTCGGCCACGACGAGTACACCGCGATCAGCAAGCACGCCGCTGAGCGTGGCATCGCCTGGTTCGCGTCTCCCTGGGACGTTGACTCGATCGACTTCCTCGAGCAGTTCGACGTCCCGGCCCACAAGGTCGCGTCCGCCTGCCTCACCGACGACGAGCTGCTGATCAAGCTGCGCGAGACCGGCCGTACGATCATCCTCTCCACCGGGATGTCGACCATGCGTCAGATCCGGCACGCCGTCGAGGTGCTGGGCAGCGACAACATCCTGCTCTGCCACGCCACCAGCACCTACCCGGCGCAGGCCAGCGAGCTGAACCTGCGGATGATCCAGACCCTGCAGGCGGAGTTCCCCAACGTGCCGATCGGCTACTCGGGGCACGAGACCGGTCTGCAGACCACGGTTGCCGCGACGGCGATGGGTGCCATCTTCGTCGAGCGGCACGTCACCCTCGACCGGGCGATGTGGGGTTCGGACCAGTCCGCCTCCATCGAGCCGCAGGGCATGCACCGGCTGGTCCGCGACATCCGGGTGGTCACCGAGGCCCTGGGCGACGGCGTCAAGAAGGTCTACGAGGGCGAGAAGAGCGCCATGAAGAAGCTGCGTCGCGTTCCCGGGGACCTCGGCCTCGAGCAGCAGCCGACCTCGGTCTCGTGACCAAGGACCGTGCGCTGGCGCTGGTGGAAAGTCCAGCCCAGCTGCTCAACGTCCTCGAGCTCGGGGCGGGCGAGGCCGAATGGGCCAGCGTACGGATCGCGGTGCTTGCGCCGGCCGAAAGCCATACCCGGACCCAGCTGCGGGCCATGGTGGGCCTCGCCCGTGAGGCCGGGCACCCTGTGGCCTGGCACGAGCCACGTCTCGGCGGGGCGGCGGTGGCCCGGAGCGTGGGGGCCCTGGCCGGCGAGTTGTCCGGGGTCGGCCACCTCGTGATCGGAGACCCGTTCTCCGGGATCATGCAGGTCATCATCTCCATGGTCCGACCGACCAAGGTGGTACTGGTCGACGACGGCACCGCGACCCTGGAGTTCGCCCGGCAGTGGGTCAACGGCGACCAGCTGGCCCGGTGGCACCAGGTCGCCCCCCGGAGTCGTCGACACCACATCGCCACCCTGGCCCGGGAGCAGTTCGCCGCAACCGTACGCCGCCGGCTCTCACCGGAGTCGGGTTGCGCCCTCGGTCTGTTCACCTGCCTGCCGGTGAGTATGCCGCAGGTTGACGTACGCCGTAACGACTACGCCTGGGTGCGAGCCACCTACCCCAGTCCGACGATCAAGCTGGGTGCCGACCTGATCGGGACCTCCCTGGTGGAGTCCGGGGTGGTTGACGAGGGGTCCTACCTGACCGGGGTGGCCGGGTTGGCCAAGCAGCACGGCGTGGATCGCTATCTGGCTCACCGCAAGGAGTCCGACGCCAAGCTGGCGTTGATCGAGCTGATGGGGATCGAGGTCTTCCGGCCGCTGCTGCCACTGGAGATCGTCGCTCGGCGAGGTCCCGTCGGACGCACCATGATCAGTTTTCCCTCCACCGTCGTCCACACCCTGCCGATCGTCCTGCAGGACACTGGCGTGTCGATCAAGGTGTGCGAGATCGAGGAAGGCTGGTTCACCGAGGACGCCACCCCACGGGCCGACCAGTTCCTGGAGCAGGTGACCCGGACGGCGCAACGCCGATACGGTCTCCATGCGGTGGCTAGCTGATGCCCGGGCAGCGCAACGCGACGGGACCGGTGGTGGCGATCATCCCGGCCCGCGGCGGCTCGAAGGGCGTGCCGGGAAAGAACCTGCGCCGGGTCGGCGGAGTCAGCCTGGTCGAACGGGCGGTTCTCGCCTGCCGCGAGGCCAGCAGCATCGATCAGGTCTACGTCACCACGGACGACCCCGACATCGCTTCCGCCGCCGTGAACGCCGGGGCCGAGGTGGTCAGCCGTCCCGTCGACCTGGCCGGCGACGCCGCTTCCTCGGAGTCAGCGTTGCTGCACGCGCTGGAGCAGGTCGCCCTGACCGGTGCGGAGCCGCAGGCGCTGGTCTTCGTGCAGTGCACCAGCCCGTTCATCGACGCCGCCACCCTGGACCTCGGGGTCGAGCTGATCCTCACCGATCAGGCCGACGCGGTGTTCTCGGCCCTGCCCAGCCACGAGTTCCTGTGGCGGAACACCACCTTGGAGGGTTTGCCTCTGGTCTCCGGGCAGAACCACGACGCCGCCTTCCGCCCCCGGCGACAGGACCGGCAGCCCGACTACCGCGAGACCGGGGCGTTCTACGTGATGGACGTGGCCGGATTCCGGACTCACGGGCACCGCTTCTTCGGCCGAGTGGCGCCGGTGGCGGTGAGCCCGCTGACCGCGGTCGACATCGACACCGAGCCCGACCTGCTGCTGGCCGATGCGATGGCCGGGCTGCATGCCCCCCTGCGCGCCGCACTGGACGTCGACGTGGTGTTCACCGACTTCGACGGGGTGCACACCGACGACAGCGCCCTGGTCGACCAGCACGGTCAGGAGACCGTACGGGTCAGCCGGTCCGACGGCATGGGTGTGCGTCGACTGCGCGAGGCCGGGGTGCCGATGGTGATCGTCTCCACCGAGACGAATCCGGTGGTGAGCGCCCGGGCGGAGAAGCTGCGGGTCGAGGTCCGTCAAGGCGTGGACGACAAGGTGGGCGCCGTCCGGGAGTGGCTCGAGGAGCATGGCGTGCCCGCGGCCCGGGCCGCCTATCTGGGCAACGACATCAATGATGCCCCTCCGATGAGGCTGGTGGGCTGGCCGGTTTCCGTGGCTGACGCTCGGCCGGAAATCCTGCGGCTGGCGCGCTTGCGGCTGAGTCGTCCAGGAGGTCATGGCGCAGTTCGGGAGCTGTGCGACCTGGTGGTCGACCAGCGAGTGCGCTCCGCTGGACGCCCAGCCACCCTCGAGCCTGGATCAACCGGCGAGCCGTTGTCGGTGGGATCAGCAACCGCAGCCGACGGCGAAGACGCTTTCGCACTGAGCTGGACCTGATCGGCCGGGGCAGGCCCGCGGTCGCCCGCCGGTCGAGCAGTTCGATCAGCTGGTCGATCCAGTCGTTGTCCCGCACCGGGTGGAAGTAGTTCGCGTCCAGCCAGTCGGGGTCGGCCAGTCGGATCCGGCCGGCTGGTAGGTCTGCCAAGGAACCGAGGCAGCCAGAGCCCTCGAAGACCAGGTTGATCATCTGTGCCGACACCCCGAACTCGGTGATGATCAAGACCGGGATGCCGCCGGCCATGGCCTCCAGGGCCGCAGTCGACGACACCGTGACCAGGCCGCGAGCCCGGGCCAAGGCATCGGCCATCCCACCGCCCACGCAGCGGACCGCATCCGGCTTGATCCGACCCTCGTCGAGCATCTCGGCCAGCAGCTGCGGATAAGGCCATTCCTCCCGATGGGTCTGCTGCTCGTCGGCCAGTGCGCGGACCTTGATCACCGCGTCACCAGCCGCGGCCAGGGCGAGGACGATCTGTTCCCGGTCCTCGCGGGCCGGCGGCACCTTGGCCTGAGCGGCGAAGACCAGATCGCGTCGATCGTCCCCGGTGGGTCGGGACGGGTGCAGGAACGGCAACCGGGCCAGCCCGAAGTCCAACGCCGGGGCGAGCGCGCGTGCCAGTTCGGCGAACTCGGCGACCTCCCGGTGGCTGTGCAGCACGAACAGGTCGCAACCCTTCCGGTGGCGGACGGCCGAGCGGGTGGCGGGCACGCTGATCCCGGGCAGCCCGGTCAGCAGCACCGGCCGGGTCGGCGTCTGGAAGAGCGGGTCCGCGGCGAGGTCGGCCACCACCGGGCCGGTGGCCGCCAGCAGCACCACATCCGGTTGGAGCTGGCGGATCCGGCGCCGCAGCTCGGATCGACGCAGCACCTCCACCGGCAGCCGGGTGGCCGCGATGATCTGCGCCGCGGACGGCATCACCGGGTTCTCGACCACCAGCTGTGTTCGCTCCCAATGGCCCGGCAGGGTAGCCAGGGTGGCTGCACTCCACTTCAGGTAGGAGTCAGTATCGGCGATGGCCAGGACCCGGGTCACAGCTCCATCCTTCCCGGTCGGGGTGGCCGCATGGTGGACCTGCGACCGCGTGGTAGACCTTGTCGGTCGACAGTTGCCGACGCCAGCGTTGGAGGGAGCTCAAGTGAGCGAGATATCGCCGGACCAGACACCAGAACCCGACGAGGACGGCCTGCTCACGGCCGACGTCGATCCGGATCGCAACGAGCCGTCGGAGGGTGATCTCCGCGAGCCCGGCGACCCGGACTCGGCCTCAGACCCGATGCCTGACATCGCCGGCACGGGCAGCTGAGAGCTGGCGGGTCCGTGGTGGCTGCGACGCGAGCAGCACCCCGCCGACCACGAACAGCCCGGCGACCAGCTCGATCGAGTCGATGACCTCGTCGAAGGCCAGCCAGGAGGTGAGGACCCCGACGACCGGCACCAGCATGGAGAAGGGCGCGACGACGCTCGAGGGGTGGCGCGAGAGCAGCGTGTTCCAGAGTCCGTAGCCGATCATGGTCGCGACCACCACGATGTAGAGCAGCCCCAGCACCGACGGCATTGCCGCCATCGTGAAGGCCGTCCGCAGGGACTCCCCGATCCGGGCCGGCCCTTCGACGAAGAGCGAGAGAATGAGCATCGGGACTGGCGGGACGACCGACATCCACCAGGTCAGGTGCAGGGGCTTGGTCGCCCGGGCCTGGCGGCTGCAGACGTTGCCGAACGCCCAGCCGAGGGCCCCGCACAGGGTCAGGACCACGGGCAGCAGGGCCGCGACCTGCGCCCGGTGCGCAGCGATCGCGCCCAGGCCGACGACGGCGATGCCGATCCCGATCAGCTGGCGGCGGCCGAGGTGCTCATGCAACCAGACCCCGGCCAGCAACACGGTGAACGGGGCCGAGGCCTGCAGGACCAACGACGCCAGCCCGCTCGGCATCCCGGCGGCCATCCCGAGGTAGAGGAACGCGAACTGCAGCAGGCCGATACCGGTCCCGACCCCGACGAGCCAGCGGACCGGCACCTGCGGCCGAGGGATGAAGAGCAGAGCCGGGATCGCCACCAGGGCGAAGCGCAGCGCCACCATCAGCAGCGGTGGGAAGTGGTCGAGGGCGATCGCCGTGGCCGGGAAGTTGACGCCCCAGACCACGGCGACCAGGACGGCGAGGAGGCGATCGCGTACGGGCACGCGCCCCATCCTCTCCGAATCACCTGCCCGGCAGCTCCCTGAGGCCCCACTTGTCCGGTCCCGCGGCGCCTATAGGTGGGGCGGGGCCGGACAAGTGGGGCTCGAAGGGTCAGCCTCTACTTGACGACGATCTTTCCCGGGTTGAAGTTCTGCCCGGGGTCGACGGCGGTGAACAGACCGTCCAACAGGTGCACCCCGGGGGCCGAGATGTCCTGCTCCAGCCACTGGGCGTGCTCGGTGCCCACCGCGTGGTGGTGGGACAGCGTCCCGGTCTGGTCCACGAAGGTCTGCTGGATCGCGGACTTGACCACGTCGTACTGCCCGATCGGGTTCTCACCGTCATGACCGAAGGCGAAGGTGAAATAGAGGCAGGCCCCGGAGTGCGCCGAGTGCGACAGGTGGCACATCACGTAGCCGGTCACCCCGAGCTCCGCGTACGCCTTCTGCACCGACGCGATGGCCGCGTCGTAGAGGGGCCGGAGCTGCGACCACGGGGCTGCGGTGTCGGACACGTCGGCCGCGGCACCCCGGTCCAGCAGGAAGTCGCGGATGTACGGGGTGTCGAACTTCTTCTGGTCGTAGAGCACCCCTGGGCCCTTGCCGAGCACAATTCCCCCGTGCTTCGTCACGATCTGCTTGACCGTGTCCTTCTCGCGGGCCAGGTGGCCCGCGCTGCTGCTCTCGTAGCCGATGAAGGACAGGCAGGCTTCGTCCAGCTTCCAGCCACGTCTTTCCAACACCGCGAACAAACCCTTGCTGACGAGGGAGGAGATCGACAGTCCGGAGCTCTTCTTACGGGTCGCGAAGGACAGGGCGGTCTCGTTGGCGTCCGAGACCCGGGTGATGGACGGGCGGGCATCGCTGGTCGAGATCTCCTGCATCGCCTCGAGCCCGGCGGCGAAGCTCGGGAACAGGTAACCCAGGATCAGCCGGTTCTCGGGCTTGCGGTGCACCTGTGCGGTGACCTCGGTGATCACGCCGAGCCGGCCCTCGGAACCCAGGATCATCTCCCGGACACTCGGCCCGGTCGAGGTGCCGGGCAGCGGGCGGATGACGAGCACCTTGCCCGGCAGCACGACCCGCATGCCCCGGGTGATCTGGGCGATGTCTCCGTACTTGTCGGACTGCA
>JAABUN010002330.1_pt1 | contig 34429 bp, 30 predicted proteins | sample 5559311 | NCBI WGS metagenome assembly JAABUN01 (sample SAMN10711877, study PRJNA513370) | rock metagenome | isolation source: Antarctica rocks | place: Antarctica: Victoria Land, Siegfried Peak sud | reverse complement strand
GGCGACCAGCCACACCCAACGTCATCGCGCCATCCCCCGAGGAAAGAGAACCCTGTCAACCCAACCCTCTCGGAACAACCACGCGAAACGGTGAACCGCCACGCCCAAAAAACACCAGCCACCTAGTAGTAGGGGCTAGCGCTCGTCCTTGGTCATTCAGCCGTACCGGAGCCGACCGTCTACAGGTGCAGCGCAAGCGGACCGTGCTGTGGTGGAGTCCGGCTCCCATCTGCTGTTGCCCCCTCGCGAATCGAGGTGCTTGGACAGCCCGCCCGCATTGTTCGTCAGTGAGGGGAGGTCATACGGACGACCTCGTGGCCGGGAGCATTCTCCTCAGCGCCATCCCCTTGGACCGCTGGCCCTGTAGGCGTTGCCGGCCGGCTCTTATGCCGGAGCAGGTAGAGCTGGCCGCACATCAAGGTCGACGACGCCGTCTGAACCCTGTCAGGAACTGCGCTCGCTCATGCTGAGGTTCCCGACCACGTTCAACAGTTCCAGCTGTTCCACGGCGGCGCTCCCTGCTGGCGGAGTGAACCACAGTAAGCGCTGGGTGCCGTCCTCACTGAGCAGGCTCAGGCAGTTGAGCTCGATCTCGCCGATCGTCGGATGGATGAGGCGCTTGCGGTCAGCCCGGCGTATCGCGACGTCTTGCTGGCTCCACAACTCGGAAAACTCAGGACTTCGCTTGAGGAGTCGGTTGGTCAGGTCGGAGACCCGGTGGTCGTGGCCTCGTCGTGCGGCGACGGCGCGGATGTCGGCTACGAAGACCTGCGACTGGTGCTGGTGCTCGTCGGGGTGATAGAGCAGTCGGGCGGAGGGGTCGGTGAACCATTGGTAGATGAAGCTGGAGGGTGTTCCGGTGGTTTGCTTGGGCCATCCCAGCAGCGCGGCGGCCATCCGGTTCTGCACGAGTGTCACGCTGAGGTCGCTGATGATTTGGGCGGGCGTGGAGGTGAGCCGATGGAGCAGGTCGAGCATTCCCGGGTGGACGTGAGAGTTGGTGCTGCCTGTGGGTGGCAGGGGGCGACCGGCCAGATAGTAGAGGTGGTTGCGTTCGTCAAGGGTTAGTCGCAACGCCCGTGCCAGCGCGGCGAGCATCTGTTCCGACGGTTGGGCGCCGCGGCCCTGTTCGAGTTGGACGTAGTAGTCGACTGACGCGCCCGCCAAGGTCGAGACTTCGTCGCGCCGCAGTCCTGGCACCCGTCGTCGCGAGCTGTCGGGCAGCCCAAGATCTTGGGGGCTGAGCCGGTCCCGCCGTGACTTCAGAAAGCCACCCATCTCGACAAGGTCCATGCACCAAGTGTGGGCCGCATCGATTCCGGCTGCCAGGCGGCACTGGCACCAGGTTGCCGTGTGGCCGGCCGATGACGGCGTCATCGACCCGTCGAGGTGAGGGTCGCATGATCCTCCCCAGGCGCGGTCGCTCAGGCCGGGCAGCCTGGTGTCGGCGCCACCAGTACAGACGTCGCCTATCTACCCAGCCGGAGTCGAGCCACACTTAGACCGTTGACAACAACAAGCAAGTAAAGGAGGACTGATGGCCAACACCAGGATTGCCATTGTCACTGGGGCATCCCGCGGTATCGGTCGCGCTGTCGCGGAGACCCTGGCCAGCGAGGGCGTGACGGTCGTGGTGAACTACGCGGGCTCACTCGACGCGGCGTCCGAGACGGTGAACGCCTGCATGGACGCCGGCGGGACCGCGGTCGCCGTCCGTGCAGACGTGGCTAACCCCCGACAGGTCGCGTCGTTGTTCGAGGAGACCGAGTCACAGTTCGGTGGGGTCGACATTGTCGTTGCCGCTGCGGGAATCCTGCGTCCCGCCCTGATGGCGGAGGCCACCGATGAGGATTACACCGCCCAAGTCGAAGTCAACATTCGCGGCACGTTCAACGCTCTCCGCGAAGCGGCTCGCCGCGTGCGCGACGGTGGACGCATCGTCACGTTCTCCAGCACGACCCTGGCTCTCAATGCGCCAGGGTACGCGGTCTACAACGCGACCAAGGCGGCCGCGGAAGGCTTCACCCGAGTCCTGGCTAAAGAGTTGGGCGGGCGTGGGATCACGGTCAACTCGATCGCCCCAGGACCGGTCGAAACGGATCTGTTCATGGCGGGGAAGTCAGACGCCGACGTCGACCGCCTTGCCGGGCTGTCCCCGCAACACAGGATTGGACAGCCGAGCGACATTGCGCACGCCGTGTCGCTGCTCGTCTCGCCCGACGCGGGGTGGATCAACGGCCAGGTCATCCGCGTCAACGGAGGCGTGGCATGAGCGACGCCGAACCGAACCACGCCACGCAGGTGATCCTGGTCACTGGCGCGGGATCAGGGATTGGCCAGGCTATCGCCCAGAAGCTCGCCCTGGCCGGCCACGTCGTCTATGCCGGCATGCGCGATATCTCCGGCCGTTCCGCCGAACGTGCCGCGGCCACACAACGGTTCACCGCGCACCACAACGTCACCCTGCGGCCGATCGATCTGGATGTCCTGTCCGATACCGGCTGTCGCGCTGCCGTCGACCAGATCCTGTCTGAACAAGGACGGATCGACGTGTTGGTCAACAACGCCGGAATGTTGATGACCGGCGTCGCCGAGGCGTTCACCGCCAAGCAGTTCCTGACCATCCTGGACACCAACGCCGTGTCGTGGCTGCGGATGAACCGGGCCGTCCTGCCGGTCATGCGACGCCAAGGCGCCGGAACTCTGGCCTACGTGAGCAGCACCACCGCGCACATCGTCGAGCCGTTCATGGCCACCTATATTGCCAGCAAGGCTGCGGGCGAGGCGTTCGCGGAATCGATCGGCTTCGAGGTAACCCAGTTCGGGATCGACACGGTCATTCTCATACCGGGCGCCTTCACGCAGGGCACGCAGCACTTTGCGCACAGCAACCCGCCAGCCGAGCCGGCGGTCGCCACCCAGTACGGCGACATGGTGGCCGCTGTGTCCGACATACCGACCAAGCTCGAAGCGATCGACACCGCCAACCAGGGTCACGGGGCCGACGTCGACTCCGTCGGGGACGCCCTCGTCGACGTACTGCGCCAGCCCCGGGGCACCCGACCCCGCCGGATCGTGGTCGATGCCCAGAACAAGGGGGTCGAGGAGATCGACGCCCTCACCTCCGCCCGGCAGCTAAGTTTTTTCACCGCCCTCGGCATCGACCACCTCATCGATGTTCCACCCACCCGCAACAACCCGTCCTGAAGGAGCACATCAGTGCCTGATTCACTAACCCAGCTTGTCGAGACGTTCTATCGAGCGTTCTCCGGCGACACCGACCTCCTTGACCAGGTCGTCACCTCCGACTGGGAAGACCTGCCCGCCGCCCCGGGACAGCCACCCGGCCCCGACGGCATCAAACCCATGATCAAAGGCATCGCGGCGTCGCTGTCGAACTTCGAGATCGTCGTGCACGACGTGATCGACGGTCGAGGCCAGGACGGCAACGGCAAGATCGGCGTCCGCGGCGAGATGCGCGGCACCCACACAGGTGAGATGTTCGGCATCCCGGCGACCGGCCGCGACGTCCGGATTCCTATCCACGAGTTCCACGACGTCATCAACGGCAAACTGGCCCGGACCTGGCACCTCGAGGACTGGATGGGGTTCTTCCAGCAAGTCGGCCAGGCCCCGCGCCTCGGAGAGGATGCCCAGTGAAGGCCGTCCAGATCACGCAGTACGGCGACACCCCGACCGTCCACAGTGTGCCCGAGCCGTCGCCGGGCCCGGAAGAGGTACTGGTCCGCGTCGCGGGCGCCGCCACCAACCCGCTTGACCTCAAGATGGCCGCTGGGTACATGCACGAGTTCTTCCCGGTCCAGTTCCCCTACACGTTGGGGACCGACGTGTCGGGAACCATCGTCGGGGTCGGTTCGGACGTGACCGGTTGGGCAGTGGACGACCAGATCGTTGCGCGGCTCGACCCCTCCCAGGGCGGTGGTTTTGCCGAACTTGTCGTGGTTCCGGCGGATCAGCTCGTCACCGCCCCCAGCACCATCGCCCTGTTCCTGGCCTCCGGGGCCGCGACCGCCGCCGCCACCGCGTGGCAAGCACTGCACGAGGTAGCCGACCTGCAGGCGGGCCAGAAGATCCTCATCCACGCCGGTGCTGGCGGCGTCGGGAGCTTCGCCGTGCAGCTGGCCGCCACAATGAACGCGCACGTCGTCACAACCGCGTCCGCGGGTGGTATCGAAATTGCCAAGAACCTGGGCGCGGACGAGGTCATCGACTACAGCGCCCAGCCGTTCCAAACCCAGGTCGGCGACGTCGACGTGGTGATCGACACCGTCGGCGGCCCAGTCGAGGAGCAGTCGTACGACGTCCTGCGGCCCGGCGGTCTGCTCGTAGCCGTGCCGATGCCGCCAGACACCGCACGGGCAGCCGCGCGGGGCTTGCGCGCTGAGTTCCTCTTTCACGCCTCCGACGCCGCACGACTCGACACCGTCGTACGGCTCCTCGACAACGGTCTCCGCGTCCTCCTGGACCGCACCGTCGACCTCGACGATGGCCCCCAAGCGCTGTCCTACCTCGCCGACGGACACGCAAAAGGTAAAGTCATCATCACGACGTGACGGAGCCGGACTCGGGACGGCGGGTGGGAGGCGGACCGGACGAGCAGTACCGCCACCCCGGATGGCCAGCAGCGACGGGGCTATCAGGCCCAGCGTGCTGGCCGTCCCCGGCCTGCACCACCACCACCACCGCAACGGCAGAAAACAGTAGCGCCAGGTCGACCAGCAGCTGTGGGCCGCCCTCGGTGCGTGCGCCGGACGGGGCCGGGCGGAGCAGGGACGCTTGCCTGCTGGGGGAACGGTCGAGAGCTACCTCGAGGGACTCCGGTCGCCCTACCCCGAGCTGCCTGCTGACGCTGAAGTGGATGTCGTCCACTTCACCCGCCGGGGACCAGGCGCAAGCCGTCCCGGTAGCCCTTCCCCTTGCGGTGCAGGCCTGGGAGGTGCAGCCAACGACGCTGTCCGCGCGACTCGTCACCCTGCCAGTAGGCCGTCCTGCATTAGGCGGGGAACCAGCACATCGCGTAGGGCCGGCGCTAAGACGTCAGGAGCTTCCAGTCCCGCGGCGGTGATCCAGGTTCTGGCCGGAGTACCGGGCGTACTGCGCCTTCGTCAGCGACACCGACGGGAACAACGTCAAGGTCGTGCATAAGGAAGCTGGCTGACCATCCCCGAGATCGTTGGGGTACCCGACCGGTCAGTGCGTGGGTCGTGCCCACACCGGCCTCACCACCCGTCTACCGCCCCGCAAGCCGAACGTCATCTGGGACGCCGTGACGGCGGACCCCCGTTCGTTGTCCAGCAGCGCCCGGAGCTTGTGGAGACCAAGTGGGAGCATCGCAACATGCTCATCGAGCCAGCCGCGCATCGCGACCTTGACGATCTTGCCGGGCTCCTGGTGGACGCAGTTGGGAGCGGAGCGTGCATCGGCTTTCTCGCAGGCCTCAACCACAGTGACGCGCTCGCGTTCTGGACATCGGAAGTCGACGAAGCGGAGACGTGGGTTGCTCGTCTGCGGCCGGGCGGCAGGGCGGTCGGAGTCGTCCAACTCCACTCGCCGAAGTTGTCGAACGGCCGCCACCGGGCCGAGGTGGCCAAACTGCTGGTCCACCGGTCCGCCCGCGGACGTGGCGTCGGGAAGGCTCTGATGGCCCAGGTCGAACAGCAGGCGAAGCTTGCAGGCCGGTGGCTGCTGCAGCTCGACACCGAGACAGGTAGCGCCGCTGAAACGCTGTACGTGCGCCTGGGGTGGCAAGTATTGGGCGTGATTCCTGAGCACGCCGTCCGCCCCAGCGGCGACCTCGTCCCGACGACGTTCCTGTTCAAGCGACTGGACCTCAGGTCGGTCACCCACTAAGCCGATGGGGCTACGGCACCCCCGTGCCGTAGCGGGAAGGTGCAACGGAACTAGTCCAGGCCCAAGATCAAAGTGGTCCCAGCGCGTCGGTCACAGGCATGTGGAGCTGGAGGCCTTCCAGCACGGTGAGTAGTTGTTGCTCCTCGTAGCGGAAGTGGTTTTCCATGATTGCGGCAACCCCGTAGAGATGTCGCTGCAGCTCGACGGAGGTTGCTGCACGATCTACGGCAGTTCGGAGTCCCTCGAGGAGCTGAGCGATCATCGCGTGGTCCTGCGCGAGGGCCTGCAGCACCGGGCTGAGGTGAGGGTGGGCCGTCTCGATGGCGGGAAACAGGATGCGGTCCTCGCCCTCGTGGTGTCCCTTAAGCGCGGCACAGAACCGCCGGCCTCGTCATCGTTGCCGCTGCGATCGTCGCGACCCTCGGCTACCAAGCGGCGACCTCGCCGGCGACCTCGCCCAGCGCAGCCCTCCGCGTCAGCCACCCTGGTTCGACGACCCGGGCCGACGGCGCCGCCACCCGGGCGGACGGCTTCCTCCCCGACGGCGTGACGGTGTTCGATGACCAGTACGCCGGCGTAGCCAACCTCGACCTGCAGCTGCTCCGCGCCCTGCGCCAAGCGGCGACCGATGCAGCTGCCGCCGACATCGAGTTCCACGTCAACAGTGGCTGGCGTTCCCGGATCTACTAGAACCAGCTCCTCCGTGAGGCGGTCGCCAAGTACGGATGTGAAGAGGAAGCGGCTCGATGGGTCGCCACTCCCGACACGTCTCCGCACGTGTCCGGGGACGCGGTCGATCGCGGGCCCTCCGACGCCACGGAGTGGCTGTCGAAGCACGGCGCACGGTACGGACTGTGCCAGATCTACCGCAACGAGCCCGTGGCACTACGAACTGCGCTCCGAGGCGGTCGACGGCGGTTGCCCACCGATGTACGCCGACCCCACCCGCGACCCGAGAATGCACCAGTGACTACCCGCGAGACCCACCGCGGCGCCGGCATCGCATCACGTTGACCAGGGAGGTGCGGGGCCGGATGGACGAGTACTGCGACGCCTTGCACCAGTGCCCTGACGACCTGACGACCTGGCGTCTGGGTGAAGCTTGGCCCACCAGGGGCACTCCGGATCGATCATCTACGAGCGCTGTCCGTTCTCGATCATCCCGGTCATTGTGCCGGCATCGTCAGTCGTCGGCGAGGACGGTCGCCGCCTTCCGCAGAGACAACCGTCCTGCGCGCGGTGCCGCCAGTTCCACGGTCACCGGCCCGCGTGCCGCCTGTTGCGCTTGGGTAGGAAACCAGATGCGGTCTTGCCCGACGAGGATGATCAAGCCGTCGTGGTCACCCACCGGGGCGAACTGCGTTCCCTGCGGAGGGAAGGCCGGCAGGCCCAGATCCTGCTCGAGCGTCCGAACACCCTGGGCTACGTCAGGGACTCCGATACCTACCTCGCTCAGCGCCAGCAGGCGAGGAACCTGGCCCTGTGTGGCCGGCATGTGTTCGTCGGCGTCCCGGGCGATGAGTTCCAAGAGGATGCCTTCCGGGCCGAGGAAGTAGACGGACCTGGAGTTCCAACCTTCCGGACCCTCGATGACGTCCGAGCCGTCAACCAGGATCGGCTCGACGCGCTGGCTCAGCCAGGTACGCGCGAGCTCGAAGTCAGCAGGCGCGATAGCGAACGCCAGGTGGTGTACTCCGTCGAACTCGTCGCCCTCCTCGAGGACGAGCCTGCTCCTCCCGATCTCCACCGTCGCCCGTCCGTCGTGCACCGCGATCGGCAGCTCGAGAACCTCGCGGTAGAAGGCCACCGCTTCGTTGGGCCGGTCAACGGTCAGCGTCGCTCTCCGGATCCTCACGGCCCTAGCGTGAGGGACCAGCCCCAGATGTGTCCAGGCACTCGTCGAGCCCTGCCCCTACGGGCCCCTCGTCAACCTTGCCGACGCCTGCCTCTCGCCGCCCTTGCTCAGTTCACCGGTATCCCAAGAGCGGTGACAGCTTGCCAGGAACCGTGACAAGTAGGTGACACGAAAGCGGGAAGAGTGGCAACTCGACCAGGAACCTAAAAGACTGGAGGAACTCGCTCATCTTGTCGTCAGTGAAGCCCTCCCGACTAGGGCAACGACAAATTGGGCGCAGGCGATCTCGACCACCGTCAAGCGGCGAGCGTACGTGTCTCACCGCTACCTCTTTGGTGTGACCTCGAACCAACCCGTCGCCATCTACGACGGGCCCCAACCAACCGGCAAGGGGCAGCGAGCATGACGGCTGATGATCGAACCAGCGACGGATGAGCACACTTGAAGAGCTTTGGGCCAGCCCGGGCATCGCCGTTCCTGGGGGGTACGGGACTACTCTTCCGAGCGGCTGGCCGAGACTCAGTACGCGATCATTCACGACGACGTGCTTTGGAACCGCCTCGGCCACGGCTGGCCCGGTCTTGCTCGGGACCTTGGGTCCGCGCAGAGCTACGCCTCCCTCGTGAGGTTGCTGAAGCGGGTCAAGAGGATCGAGGACGCCGACGCGGAGCGGCGGCTAAGTAGGGCGCGCTCGTATGGGTCAACTGCGCCAGGGACGGTCGGTGCGACGCTGTACCGTTTTCGGTGAGCCATACGAGAGGGGGTTGATGATGTCCAGCCAGCCGATCAGTCCGACCGAGGGTCGGGTCTACTTCCGCGACGTGAAGCCGTACGCGGTGGTCGACACCTTGGACCAGTTGCATGGACCGGCCGGCGGTATGGTCGAGTTGTCGCATTCGGTGCTGTGGGCGCCGGGTGGCGGCCGCGTCGACCTTGACCGGCCCGGTGGGTTGAGGTTGGCTTATCGCGCCGTTTTGAATGAGGGGACTGTCGAGGACCTGGAGAATGTGCTCAACCGCGAGCGCCTGGTCGCCGTCTGGCCCGACCTGATGTTGCCGTTCCGGGTCCTGGAGATGTGGCAGTCACGGTTCCTCGAGTTGCGCCCGGTCCCGGTCGCCTAAAGGCCCCCGCCAATCGAAAGGGATCGACATGACGAACGAGGAGCCGGTTCGAGGTCACCGGACTCTCGGCGTATCCCTGCATCGGCGGGTGGGCAGGTGGGTGTGCGGCGCGCGGCCGCCACGTCTCACCCCTGACCGAGAGTCATGACTACGTGTACTCAGGCCCTTCTGATGTCAGCGGCATCCTCCGTCCATGGCGGAGCGGGCGGAGCGGGCGGAGCGGGCGGAGCGTCGACCGTGGTGCCGACCCTGCTGGCAGTTCGTGGGGGACTAGATGAGCCAGAACTCAGAACAGGACCGAGAGGTCGCCGTGCAGCGGCAGGTCGCCCGCATCGCCCTCGCAGGCGTTGACGGTTTCGCCTTGGCCGGTTCCGGCGCGATCCGCGAGCACGGCATGATCGACCGCCCGACGGAGGACGTCGACCTTTTCACCGCCGACCAGGACGTGACCGCGTTCAGTGCCGCGGTCGACCAGGTGAGTGCCGATCTGCGGGGGAGTGGCTTCCAGGTCGAGGAGACCCGTCGAGCGCCGCAGTTTGCACGGTTGCACGTGGCTAGCGGTGACGGGCTGCAGCTCGACGTCGACCTGGGCGTGGACTGGCGCCAGGAGGACCCGGTGACCCTCGACGTGGGGCCGGTGCTGAGCGTGGCCGATGCGGTCGGTAGCAAGGTCGGTGCGCTGTACAGCCGGGGCGAGGTCCGCGACTACCTCGACGTCGATGCGATCCGCGCGTCGGGCCGGTTCAGCGATGACCAGCTGGTCACGGCCGTCGCCGAACGCGACGCTGGTTTCGAGGTCGACATGTTCGTCTGGCGGCTCAACGGCGCTATCCGTATCAGCACCGACGACGTTGAGCGGTACGGCGTCAACGCTGAACAGCTGGACGGCATCAAGGCCCGCTGCACCCAGTGGGCCGAGGGTCTGCGGCACCCACCCGCTGGCGCCGAGCCCGTGCGCGTTACCCGCGGAGCTGCGGAGCATGGCTGAGCGGATGCGGGCCTCGCAAGTGACCACGGCTCTCCCGACGATAGCGACTGAGCCGGGCTGGAGGTGGGCGCCTGCGTAGGGGGAAGGTCCTACGAAAACGGCCCGGATGACGCGCTGCCAAACATTCCGCCCGCTCTACGGGGGGCCCTTGGTCGCGGGTACGGGTGGTCTCGTCTTCGATGCAGACATCAGGATTGTGAGGGCCTAGAGCGCAAGCATCGTGGTTGCGACCTCCTCGACGGCCGCATCGGGGATTGCGGTGGCGGCCTGTTCGAGAACTAGCAGCCGCGCACCGGAGATCTCGCGCGCGAGTGCTTCGCCGTTGCCAAGTGGGAAGAACCGGTCGTGGCGCCCGTGTACGACGAGCGTTGGGACCACGAGCTGAGGCAGGCGCTCGCGCCAGCGCGGCTTGCAGTCGAGCAGGGCGAAGACGGTGCCCAGCTGGTTAGCCATCTGCACTGCGGGCTCCAAATTCGGGGAGCGGTCCCACTTGCGTTCCGCGGTCGCGCGCGCAGCGGTGGGGTCCTCGCCGAGGATGCCTACGCTTTCGGCGGCATACTCTGCGACAGCAGCACGGTCGGACCAGTCGGGCATCGGGCGCGTGAACAGCCGCTCCATGGCCCCCGCGTCATGGTCAGGCAGGTCGTCGTCGACTGGCCCTGGAGCCACGGGCCGCGATCCGGCCAGGGTAAGCGCTGAGAACGCGTTCGGGTGGTAGAGTGCGGCGACCTGGGCGACCATCGCGCCGACGCCGATGCCCGCCAGGTGCGCAGGCCGGTCGTCGAGTTGGCGGGCGAGCGCGACGGCGTCAGCGGCAAGATCGCGCAGTGTGTACGCCGGAGCCTCGGGATCGACTGTGGTCGACGCGCCTGCGTCACGCAGGTCGTACCGGACGACGTGGCGCCCGGCACGCGCGAGCCTGTGGCAGAGCATGTCGGGCCAGGAAAGCATGGTGGTGCCGCCCACGAGCAGTACGAGCGGAGCTGTCGCGACGCCGAAGTGCTCGACGCCGAGCGTGACGTTGTCCGCTTGGTCTGTCCTCGCCAGATCGATCGTCAAGGTGTTCGCCCTCTCGCTCATTCTGATCAGCCGCCGGACTGCTCGCTGGCCTAGACCGACAGACCCGGCGCGACCCACGAAATCATCGGTAGGCAATCTCTTGCCGAGTGGCCGGGCAGATCGGCGACGAGCATGTGCCCTGAGCTGCACGGCGGACCCACGGACACAGCGTCTCAAGCCGACCCGCCCGGCCTCAGCGTTCGTCACTGCGGGGGGGGGCAATGGACGCTTTGGGGCCGGGAGGATTCACGCCGTCTGAACAAGTCGTGCCACCAGTAGTCGGTGGCTCGCCCGAGCAGGGCTACGTCCTCGCCTGGCGTCGCTACTCCTAAGCGCCTGGTCAGCCCTGGTCCTACGAGTGGCCTCCACCGACCAAGGGCCGACCTGTCGCGACTCAGCAGTGGCTTCCGGCCCGCCGGCCAGAATGCTGGCTCCTCGCGCGTCTCGCAAAGCGTCGAACCTGGGCACTCATTGCCCAGTATCGGCTCTCACCCGACCTGCCGGCTCCTGCTTCTCAGTTGCTGCCACGTCTTTAATCGTGTCAGTCAGGGGGTCAGCCGCTGACGGCGGCGGCGAGCTGGGCCAACGAGCCCTCCATCTGGTCCGTGCTGACCAACGGGAAGGTGATCTTCTTGAGCAGCTCCTTGTCGGTGACGGCCGACCAGTCGTAGGTCAGGGTCACCTCGGTGGAGTCTGAGCCCTCCGAAGTCAGCTCGTAGACCCACTCCCAACCGGGCGGTTCGGTGCCCGCGGGGGCGGGCTTCCAGGCGATCAGCTTGCCAGGGGAGAACCCGACCACGTGGTTGTCCATCTGATATTCGCCGCCCATGTGGTCGCCCTCCATGTTCATCCGGAAGCTGTCGCCGACGGCCTGGATGCGCTGAGGCTTGTCAGCCGACCGGTTGAAGCCGGACCCGTCGAACTCACTGTGCCGGGCGGGGTTGCTGAGAACGTCGAAGATATCGGCGGCCGAGGTGTGGATGACCCGGCTGACAGTCTGTGATGTGTGGTTTGCCATACCCGTAGTCTGCCCGGCGTCGACGGCGGTTGAACCAGCACTCCCTGCTCAGCCCGTCACCCGCCGAGGAATTGACTCAGACGGCGAACTGATTGATCCGGCCGATGGCCACGTCGAGACCGGCCGCCAGTGGCGCCGGGTCCCGTACGGTCTGACTGAGCAACAGACCTCCCTGGACCGCGGCCAGCACGGCGCGGGGCGGCGGCGGTCGGGCTGCCGGTCAGCTGCCGGTGGTCGCGGCACTCAGCTGTACCGCGACCTCCTCGAGGTCGTGACCGACGACCTCCGGTTGCGGACCGAGCGGAATGAGGGCAGCCCCCGGGCGGGCCACGAAGGCGGCGCGGCACCCTGCGGCGAGCGCGCCACTGATGTCCCAGCCGTGCGCGGCCACGAGCCACACCGCGGAGATGTCGACGTGGTGCTTGTCGGCCACCATCCGGTACGGCTCCGGCTGCGGCTGCGGCTTGCGCACCGCATCGGCTGAGTAGATCCCGGCGAACAGGTCCGCCAGACCGGCATGGTGCAGCTGGTCGGAGGCGACCTCGTGAACGGAGTTGGTCAACGCCGTGATCACCATTCCCGCCGCACGTAACTGCTCCAGCGCGGGGCGGGCGTCCGGGTGCGCCGGGAGCCGCCTCATGGCGGCGATGACGGCGTCGGAGTCGGCGTCGCTGATGGACCGTCCTGCCCGGCGGGCCGTCATCTGCAGGGCGGCGTGCTGCGCGGCGGTGAAGTCGACGTAGCGCTGGGTCAGCCCGCCGACGAAGGCAACCTGGAGCATCGTGGCGAACCAGGCCGGCCGCAGCGCCGGGTCTCCCAGGTGCTTCTCGAACAGGGGATCCAGGGCGGCGAGGTCGAGCAGGGTCTCATTGACGTCGAACACGACGACGGTGGGTGCGCTCATCACGTCTTCCTCCTGAGTCCAGCTGCCGCCGTCCACTGCCGGACGACGTTCGGTAACGCTAAGCGGTCGGGCGGCCCGGTCCGCGCCCGGGGGCGCCGAACAACCTCTCCATCCTTGGAAATCACCACGGCCAGGCCGAGCGGTGCGACGTAGCGCTCGTCAGGGCCCGGCCCCTGGATTTCTTTCGCGGGTTGGCACCGAAGGCGGGTGTCGCCAAGCGGAGATCATGGCTCGACGAGGCTGACCTGCACCGCCACTGGACCGTCGCTGTGTTGCCAGTCGAGCTCCCCGGTGATCTGGCCCACCGCCCGCAGATCCGCCGCCGCCGCCTGCAGGTGGGCCAGGGCGATCGGTGAGCCGCTGAACGTTGCCCGGCCGACCTCGGTCTTCATCGAGACCTTGGCCTGGGACTTCGCGCCGCGAATCTCGATCAGGGCGGCCGAGACGTCGGTGAGCAGTGCGGCGTCCCCGTCGCCGGCCACCTCAGCGGGCTGCGGCCACGACGCGGTGTGGATCGAGCCTTCCTTCCACCACGACCAGACCTCCTCGGTGCAGAACGGCATGATGGGGGCCAGCAGCCGCAGGGTCACATCCAGCGCCAGGGCCAGGGTCGCGCGGGCGGAAGCCGCGGCGTCCTCGCCCTGGGAGCCGTACGCCCGCTCCTTCACCAGCTCCAGATAGTCGTCGCAGAACGGCCAGAAGAACTGCTCGGCCGCCTCCAGGGCGCCGGTGTAGTCGTACGCCTCGAAGGCTGCGGTCGCCTGCCGGACCGCCAGGCCGAGCTGGGCCAGCAGGGAGCGGTCCACCGCCTCGGTGACCTGGCTGAGGTCGGCGGCGACCCCGTACGCCAGCACGAACTTGCTCGCGTTCAGCACCTTCAGGGCGAGCCTGCGGCCGACCTTCATCTCGCGCTCGTCGAACGGCGAGTCCATCCCGGGGCGGGCCTTCGCGGCCCGCCAGCGCACCGCGTCGGCGCCGTAGCGCTGCAGGATCTCGGTCGGGACCACCACGTTGCCCTGGGACTTGCTCATCTTCTTGCGGTCGGGATCCATCACGAAGCCGCTGATCATGGACCGGGCCCAGGGCAGCGAGTGGTTCTCGAAGTGGGCCCGGACCACCCTCGAGAACAGCCAGGTGCGGATGATCTCGTGGGCGTGGGTGTTCAGGTCCATCGGGAAGGTCAGCGCGAACAGCTCGGGGTCGCGCTCCCAGCCGCAGACGATCTGCGGGCTCAGGGACGACGTCGCCCAGGTGTCCATCACGTCCGGGTCGGCCATGAACCCGCCGGGCTCACCGCGCTGGGTCGCGCCGTAACCCGGGGGGACGTCGGAGCTGGGGTCGATGGGCAGGCTGTCCTCGCTCGCCGCGATCGGGTGGTCGTAGTCCGGCTCACCGGCCGCGTCCAGGGCGTACCAGATCGGGAACGGGACCCCGAAGAAGCGCTGCCGTGAGATCAACCAGTCGCCGTTCAGCCCACCGACCCAGTTGTCGTAGCGGTACTTCATGTGCTGCGGCACCCAGGCCAGCTCGTCCCCGCGGGCGAGCATGGTGGCCTTCAGGTCGGCGTCCCGGCCGCCGTTGCGGATGTACCACTGCCGGGTGGAGACGATCTCCAGCGGCTTGTCGCCCTTCTCGTAGAAGTTCGCCTTGCGCTGGGTGGGCTTGGGCTCACCGTCCAGGTCGCCCGACCCCCGCAGGGCAGCCACCACCGCCTCCCGGGCCGAGAAGGTGGTGAGGCCGGCGATCTCGGACCACGCCTCGGCGGAGTCGACCCATTCCGGCCGGTCGCGCAGGATCCGGCCGTCGCGGCCGATGATCACCCGGGCCGGCAGCTGCAACTCACGCCACCAGGTCACGTCCGTCAGGTCGCCGAAGGTGCAGCACATCACCAGACCCGAACCCTTGTCCGGCTCGGCCGCCTCGTGCGCCAGCACCGGCAGCTCCACCCCGTAGAGGGGGCTGCGCACTGTGGTCCCGAACAGGTGCTGGTAGCGCTCGTCGTCGGGGTGGGCGATCAGGGCCACGCAGGCCCCGATCAGCTCGGGCCGGGTGGTCTCGACGTACACCGGGCCCTTGCTCGCGTGAAAGGCCACCCGGTGATAGGCGCCGGGATAGTCCCGGGCCTCCAACTCGGCCTGGGCGACGGCGGTCTGGAAGCTCACGTCCCACAGCGTCGGGGCCTCCGACATGTACGCCTCGTCGCGGGCCACGTTGCGCAGGAACGCGAGCTGGGCGACGAGCACCGAGTCGTCGGAGATGGTGGAGTAGAGGCTGGCCCAGTCCACACTGAGACCGACCCGGCGCCACAGGTCCTCGAAGGTGCGCTCGTCGACGTGGGTGAGCTCGCGGCACAGGTCGACGAAGTTGCGTCGGCTGATCCGGATCTGGTTCTTCGGGTCCGCCTTCGCCGGGGGTGTGAAGTCGGGGTCGTACGGCACGCTGGGGTCGCACCGTACGCCGTAGTAGTTCTGCACCCGGCGCTCGGTCGGCAGCCCGTTGTCGTCCCAGCCGATCGGGTAGAACACGTGCTTGCCGGTCATCCGCTGGTAGCGGGCGATCAGGTCGGTGTGGGTGTAGGAGAACACGTGTCCCACGTGCAGCGAGCCGGACACCGTCGGCGGTGGGGTGTCGATGCTGAACACCTGGCTGCGTGCGTCCGGACGCACGAAGGCGTACGTCGCGTCGGTCTTCCAGCTGGCCTGCCACCGGTCCTCCAGACCCTCCAGCACCGGCTTCTCCGGAACCCGATCGGCGCCGGCCGGTCGGGCGTCGGCCGGTCGGGCGTCGGGTGGGGGGTCCCGGGGATCGAGAACTGGGGTGGCGGTCATGGTGGTCAATCCTAGGAGAGTTGCCGCGTACGCCTGAACCCCTCAGGCCCGCTGGACGCCGCACCGGAACCCGGACTCAGGCGGAGCAGTCGACCGCGACCGCGAGGGCCGCGCAGATGTCCCGCATCCGCGCGTCGGCCAACCGGCCGATCCGCTCGACGAGCACCGCGAGCGCGACGCTCTCGACCGAGTCGAGGTTGACCGCCGTACGTCTGGGCACCGGGTCCTCGCCGGGCTCGAGAACGACCTCGCTGGCCAGCCCCCGGACCGTCGTCGTGCACGGTGCCACCACGGCCCGGCGCAGCCGCGGTATCGCCGCGTCACGGGATAGCACGACGACCGGTCGCCGACCGATCTCCGGCAGCTCGCACCACCACACCTCCCCGCGGGCCGGGAGCGCACTCACGAAATACCTGCGCCCCGGCGGAACGACGCCAGGTCCCCCCAGGCGTCCGGTTCGTCGAGCGGGTGCTCGTCGTAGACGGCGTAGCTCGCGTCGACCTCCGCTGAGCGCTCACGATCGAGCAGTGCCTTGAGGGCCTCATCGATCAGGGCAGCGTCGGTGCGCCCGGATCGGAGTCCCCGGGCGCGGTCCAGCAACTGCTGGTCCACGGTCGTGCTCAGCCGTGTTCGATTCATGCCACAACTATGCCACTCGGCGGGTTGCTTCCCCCCCGTGTCGGGATCGCAGGTATACCTGCCCTTTGTGCGCTCTACCCGGGATATATCGCACGCAGAGTGACAACATCGCAGGTATACCTGCGATCCCGACAGGGCCAGCGAGCCGCATCTGCGATCCCGACAGGGCCAGCGAGCCGCGCCGGCGATCCCGACAGGGCCAGCGAGCCGCTCAGATCTGATCCGGATCAGAGCGGCACCCTAGACTCGCACTGATATGCCTGCCCACCAGACCCACGCCGAAATCGTCGCCGCCCTCACCGCTAGGTGGCCGGAGAACCGCGTCGCCCCGAGCCTGGGCCGGATCCGGGCGCTCACCGAGCTGCTCGGGGATCCGCAGCAGGCCTTTCCGTCCATCCACGTCACCGGCACCAACGGCAAGGGCAGCACCGCAGCGATGATCGAGTCGCTGCTGCGGGCCGACGGGCTCCGTACGGGTCGGTTCACCAGCCCGCACGTGACCAGCGTGACCGAGCGGATCACCGTCGACGGCCAGTCGATCAGCGACGAGCGCTTCGACGACGTCTGGCGCGAGATCCAGCCGTACGTCGACCTGGTGGACGCCCGGCAGATCGACGACGTGGCCATGACCTTCTTCGAGGTGATCACGGCGATGGCCTTCGCCGCCTTCGCCGACGCACCCGTGGATGTCGCGGTGATCGAGGTTGGTCTGGGCGGCACCTGGGACGCGACCAATGTGGTCGACGCAGACGTCGCGGTGATCACCCCGATCGACCTGGACCACACGCACCTGCTCGGAGACACCATCGCCGAGATCGCGACGGAGAAGGCCGGCATCATCAAGCCCGGGGCGCACGCCATCCTCGCAGGCCAGCCGGTCGAGGCTGCCCAGGTGCTGCTGGAACGCTGCGCCGAGGTCGGTGCGCTACCCCAGCGCGAAGGCCTCGACTTCGGGCTGCTGGACCGCCAGGTCGCTGTCGGTGGCCAGTTGATCAGGATCAACGGGGCCGAGGGTCCGATCGAGGACGTGTTCCTGCCCCTGCACGGCGCCCACCAGGCGGCCAACGCCGCGCAGGCCCTGGCCGCGGTGGAGGCGTTCTTGGGGCTCAAGGCACTGAACCCCGACATAGCCCGGGAAGGCTTCGCGGCGGTCAGGTTCCCGGGCCGGATGGAGCTCGTACGCCGCTCCCCGTCCGTGGTGCTCGACGCCGCCCACAACCCGCACGGGGCGCGGGCGAGCGCCGCCGCGATCACCGAGGCGTTCGGGTTCACCCCGCTGATCGGCGTGGTCGCGGTGATGGCCGACAAGGACGCCCGCGGGGTTCTCGAGGTCTTCGAGGAGATCATGAACCAGGTGGTGATCACCCAGGTCGCCTCCAGCACCCGCGGCACCCCGGCGGAGGAGCTGGGGGAGCTGGCCGAGGAGATCTTCGGCGCCGACCGGGTGCGCGTGGTGCCCCGGCTCGACGACGCGATCGAGACCGCGGTGTCGATGGCCGAGGTCGAGGGTGTTGGTGCTCCGGGCGTGCTGATCACCGGGTCCGTGGTGGCCGTCGGCGAGGCCCGGACCCTACTGGTCAACGAGAACGACCCGGTGGTGCGACCCGGGCTGGGCGACAACCCCGACGACGACTGGGACGCCGACTACGCGGAGAACCCCTTCGATACAGAAAACTCCGCGAACGGCCAGAGCCGGCCCGAGGACGAGTGGTGATGTCGCTCAGCGCGGGTAATCCGATGCGGGTCGTGCTGCTCTCGGTGCTGCTCTTCGAGGTGATCGTCTTCGCCCTCGCCATCCCGGTGATGATCTACCTCTCCGAGGTGCCCCCCGGACCGGCCGCCGGTTTTGGTGGCGGCGCCGCCGTGCTGGCCCTGGCCGCCGCCGCGACGATGCGCAAGCCGTACGGCTATCCGCTGGGTTGGCTGACACAGGTGCTCGGGATCGCGCTCGGGCTGCTGACGCCGACGATGTACATCATCGGCATCATGTTCGCGGCCATCTGGCTCGTCTCGTTCATCCTCGGCCGCCGGCTCGACCAGGCCGAACCCAGCGCCCCGGCCTGATCGGCCCAGCCCGTGCAGCAGCCCGATAGGGTCGGGGCATGAGTGCTGCGACGCCCCCATCCGTGCCCACCCAACGGTCCTTCGTCCTGATCAAGCCCGACGCCGTACGCCGGGGTCTCGTCGGTGAGGTGCTGGGCAGATTCGAGGCCAAGGGTTTGAGCATCGTCGCCATGGAGCACCGCCTCGTGAGCGGTGAGCTCGCCGACCAGCACTATGCCGAGCACCTCGAGCGTGCGTTCTACCCGCCGCTGCGGGTGTTTGTGACCTCAGGGCCGTCGGTGGCGCTGATCCTGGAGGGCGACGAGGCGATCGAGGTGGTCCGGACGCTGAACGGCGCCACCGACGGACGCAAGGCCGCCCCGGGCACCATCCGCGGTGACCTCTCGCTCTCCAACCGGGAGAACCTGGTCCACGGCTCTGACTCCCCGGAGTCTGCGGAGCGCGAGATCGCGCTCTGGTTCCCCGACCTGGGTTGAGGCTGTGTCCCGTCCGTTCACCCGGTCTGATGGACATCCGGATGGCCCAGTTGGACGGCGTCCAGGCCACCCGGATGATCGTCGAACGCCAGGGTGAGACCCGAACGGGGCCGCGGCTCATCGTGCTGACCACCTTCGACCTGGATGGGTACGCCTGCTCAGCGCTGCGGGCCGGGGCGGCCGGGTTCGTGCTCAAGGACACGCCGCCCGGGGACTTGCCAGCGGCTCCAAACCGGGGCGACCCAGATCACGCTCGGCGGCCTGCAGGACGGCCACGAGGTCCCGGCCGTAGCGGGCGTCGAGCCGATGGCGGCTACCCGCGGTGACAGTCCCCCGGAGGTGGTCGACGGCGTGGCGGTAGGCGAGCAGCGGATCACCCGGCGGCAGGGTCAGCTCGTGACGCCCCCCCGGACCCCAGACCGCCACCGAGGCCCCGGCCGCCGTTGGCGCCGCGCTCACGGTGAGGGTCAGGACGCTTCCCGCCCCACCCTCGTGCTCGAGCACCACATTGACGCCGTCGCGCATCCCGCGGCCAGCGCCGACCCCCACCACCGGGGGCAGCAGCTCACCGACCAGGGACAGCGCGTGGGGCCCCAGGTCGCACAGGCCGCCCTTCTCCCGGCGCCAGGTCGAGTCGCGGTAGGGGCTGCCCGGCTGGTCGATCGATCCCAGGCGCCGTACGGCGGTCCCCTCCCAGGGACCGTGCCGCCCGGCCAGGTCGGCCAGCTCGTCCAGCCAGGCCTGCACCGCGGGCTCGAACAGGAGGGACACATGGGTCAGCGACGCCACGTGCGCGCTCTCCACCGCGGCCACCACCTGGTCAGCGTCGGCGAGGTCGAGGGCCAGCGGTTTCTCCAGCAGCAGGTGGAGCCCGGCCTGCGCCGCCCGGATCGCCAACGGGGCCTGGACGTCCGGCGCCACGGCGATCGACACCGCATCCACCGCGTCGAAGAGCTCGTCGACATCGTGGAAACCGCGGCCGCCGACGCGGGCAGCCACTGCTGCCGCCTTCGCAGGGTCCCGTCCCCAGAATCCGACCAGCTCGACCTCGGGATGCCCGGCGAGGGCGGTGCCGTGGCACCACTCCGCCCAGTAGCCAGTGCCCAGGACTCCGACGCGGAGGCCCGCGTCGGCCGGCGCCGGGTGCCAGCGTCCGGACCTCGGTTCGTCGACAGCGTTCATCGCGGTCCCTCCTCGTCGTGGTTCCTCGTGGTTCCTCGTGGTCGTCGGTGCTGATCATGCCCACCCCCCACCTCGTGCTCGGGCCGCTGGGTCGCGGCCGCGGCGTACGCTCGCCCGATGAGTGACTCCGCACCGGTCGTGGTGGTCGGCGCCGGACTGGCCGGCCTGGGCTGCGCGCAGCGGTTGAGCCGTGCCGGGGTCGAGGTCCTGGTGCTCGAAGCCGGCGAAGCGGTCGGCGGCCGGGTCCGTACGGATCTCGTGGACGGCTTCCGCTGTGACCGCGGCTTCCAGCTCCTCAACCCGTCCTACCCGGTGCTGAAGCATGTCCTGGACCTGGCCGACCTCGACCTCAAGCCCTTCGCGGCCGGCATTGTCGTCGCCCGTGGGTCGCAGCGCGCCGTGCTGGCCGACCCCCGTCGCGAGCCCAGCCGCGTGCTGCAGACCCTGACCGCCCCGGTCGGCACTCTGCTGGACAAGATCCTGTTTGCCCGCTGGGCGGCGGAGTCGCTGCTCCCGGTGCGGCACCTGACCCGCCGCCCGGACCGGACCGTCGCCGAGTCCCTGGACCGGGCCCGGTTGCACGGGCCCCTGCGCTCCGGAGTGGTGGAGCCTTTCCTGGCCGGGGTCGTCGCCGAGCGCGGGGGATCCACGTCCGCCAACTTCGCGGCGTTGCTGCTGCGCTCGTTCCTGCTGGGTTCGCCCTCCCTGCCGGCGCTGGGGATGGGACGGTTCCCGGAGGTGATTGCCGGGAGCCTGCCGGCCGGAGCAGTTCGGCTGAGCACCGCCGTACGCTCGGTGTCCGCCCACCAGGTGACGACCGAGGACGGCGAGCGGATCACCGCCCGGGCGGTGGTCGTGGCCACCGACCCGGACTCGGCGGGTCGGCTCGGTGGACGAACGACACCGGCCATGAAGGCCCTGACCACCTTCTGGCACACCGCGCCCGAGCCGCCGTCCCGGCTCCCGTTCCTGCACCTCGACGCCGACGCTCGCGGCCCGGTGATGAACACGGCGGTGGTGACCAACGTGGCCCCCTCGTACGCCCCGGCCGGCCGGCCCCTGATCGCCACCACGGTCCTCGGAGCGGACGGTGGCGTCGACGCGGAACGGAGCGCCCGGGCACAGGCCGGGACGATCTACGGGGTGGACGTCACCCGGTGGGAGCTCGTCCGGACCCACGTGATCCGTGCCGCGCTGCCTGCCGTCTCCCCGCCCCTGGACCCGCGGGACGACGTCCGGACCCCTGACGGGGTGTTCATGGCCGGGGACCACTGCGACACTGCCTCGATCCAGGGCGCGCTGGTGTCCGGCCGACGAGCTGCCTCAGCCGTACTGGCCGGCGCTCGATGACCTGAGCGGGCGATGCTCGTCCAGCCCGCAGCCGCCGAGCCCGGTGCGCCGTGGCCAGCACCCTCAGCGAGATGTGGAAGGACCAGGCTTCGGGGCGGGGATCCAAGCACCGGCCAGCGCAACGAGAGCACACGCGTAGAAGACGGCAGGCAGGGCGAAGGCGTCTGATCCGAGCCCGGCCAGCGGAGCCCCGACCGCTTGGCCTGCGGCGATCATGAAGAAAGCCATTCCCACCCCAAAAGCCGGCCGGGCGCAATAGGTCCTGGTCGCCCAGACCAGCACGACACCGGTGAGTGCGATGTAGGCAGCACCGAACACCGCTCCAGCGGCAACGGCCGCCACCGGAACGCCGGCACCGGCGGCCAGTCCGACGATGCCGGCCGCCAGCATCAGCATCAGCAGGGTCCACGAGGTCCTGAGTCCCAGCCGGGCGACCACCGGACCGGAGAAGGCACCGGCGATCCCGGCGGCCCCGATCACCGTCCACACCACGGGGGCCAGCCAGCCGGCACGGCTACTCGTGCTGACGAGGTCTTGGCCGAACGTCCACACGGCAATGCTGGACAGGCCCATCGCAAAGCTGGCCAGAGCCAGCGCCGCAGTACCTCCGGTCCAGCCGGGGGGCCTGCCGTTACCCCCCTCCCTCGGGCCGGCCCGCCCGCCGGCCGGCACCACCGCAGCGACCCACACGGTGACCGCTGCGGTCACCACGGCGAACAGCCCCCACGCCAGCCGCCACTCGTCGAGCAGGATCAGAGCCACCGGACCCGAGACCAGGACGCCGACTCCCGTCCCCGCGTTCACCACGGTCTGCGCGGTGTCGCGGACTCCGGCGTCCACCCACTGGGCGACCGCGGCCGCGAGGGGAGGGGAGGCGAGGCCGGTGCTCGACCCCGCCACGATGACACCGACCGCGAGTACCGGCGCCGAGGGGGCGAGAGCCACCACGGTGATCCCCATCGTCGCAACCGCGCCAGCCAGCACTGCGACACGCCGCGGACCCCAGCGGCCGGTGAGGACAGTGCTGACGCCGATGGCCAGGCAGTAACCGACGTAGCCACCGCCCCCGATCACCCCGGACAACCCGGCCGACAGGGCGAACTCCGCCGACAACCGGGGAGCGAACAGCCCGTACGCGAAGCGGGCGAACCCGTAGCACGTGGCGATCAGAGCCACACCCGCGAACACCAAACCGGAGCGGAGACCACGGGCAGGAACCACGGCCCCAGGCTATTCGACCGTCACCCGCCCTGGGCGATGCAGCGCCAAGGGTGGCCGGTTCGAGAACCGCTACCCGGCATAGGGTGGGCCGGGTTATGGCTGCCACCGTGTCCGACCCCCCGGTTTCGCTCTTCCCTCGTCTCGAGCCGCTGCTCGCCCGGGTCAGCAAACCCATCCAGTACGTGGGCGGCGAGCTGAACAGCGTCAGCAAGGACTGGGACGCCGTCGACGTGCGGTGGTGCCTGTCCTACCCCGACGCGTACGAGATCGGCCTGCCCAACCAGGGGATCGCCATCCTCTACGAGGTGCTGAACGAGCGTGACTGGATCCTGGCCGAGCGGACGTACGCAGTCTGGGCCGACATGGAAGCGCTGATGCGTGAGCACCAGGTGCCTCAGTTCACCCTGGACACCCACCGCCCGGTCGGAGCCTTCGACATCTTCGGCCTCAGCTTCGCCACCGAGCTCGGCTACACCAATATGCTCACCGCGCTGGACCTGGCCGGGATCCCGCTGCATGCGGTTGATCGCCGTGAGCACGACCCGATCGTGCTGGCCGGCGGGCACGCGGCCTTCAACCCGGAGCCGATCGCGGATTTCATCGACGCCGCCGTGCTCGGCGATGGCGAGGAGATCGCACTCAAGATCAGCGAGGTGGTGCAGGAGTGGAAGCGTGAGGGCCGTCCCGGGGGTCGCGACGGGCTGCTGAGACGCCTCGCCGCGGGGGGCGGGGTCTACGTGCCCAAGTTCTACGACGTGGACTACCTGACGGACGGCCGGATCCAGCGGGTCGCACCCAACCGGAGCGGGGTGCCCTTCCGGATCACCAAGCACACCCTGATGGACCTGGACGCCTGGCCGTACCCGAAGAAGCCCCTGGTGCCGCTGGCCGAGACGGTGCACGAGCGCTACTCCGTAGAGATCTTCCGGGGATGCACCCGCGGCTGCCGGTTCTGCCAGGCGGGCATGATCACCCGCCCCGTACGCGAGCGCAGCATCGAGACCATCGGCGCCATGGTGCAGGGCGGGATCGAGGCCACCGGGCTGGAGGAGGTGGGGCTGCTCAGCCTGTCCAGCGCCGACCACTCCGAGATCGCCGAGGTGACCAAGCAGCTCGCCGACCGCTACCAGGGCACGAATGTCTCGCTGTCGCTGCCCAGCACCCGGGTGGACGCCTTCAACATCGACCTGGCCAACGAGCTCAGCCGCAACGGTCGACGTTCCGGACTGACCTTCGCCCCCGAGGGCGGTTCGCAGCGGCTGCGTCAGGTGATCAACAAGATGGTCACCGACGACGACCTGATTGCGACCGTGGCCGCGGCGTACGGGGCCGGCTGGCGACAGGTGAAGCTCTACTTCATGTGCGGGCTGCCCACCGAGACCGATGAGGACGTGCTGGCCATCGCCGCGCTGGCCAAGCGGGTGATCGCGACCGGCCGTGAGGTCAGTGGGCGGCGCGACATCTCCTGCACGGTCAGCATCGGCGGCTTCGTCCCTAAACCGCACACCCCGTTCCAGTGGGCGGCCCAGTGCGAGGCCGACGTGATCGACGACCGGCTGGCCCAGCTGCGCGCGGCGGTCCGCACCGATCGGCAGTTCGCCAAGGCCATCGGTTTCCGCTACCACGACGGCAAGCCGGGGATGATCGAGGGCCTGCTCAGCCGTGGCGACCGGCGGGTGGGCAGGATCATCGAGGCGGTCTGGCGCGACGGCGGCCGCTTCGACGGCTGGAGCGAGCACTTCTCGTACGAGCGCTGGGTCGCCTGTGCGGAGCAGGAGCTCACCGATTCCCCGGTCGACCTGGCCTGGTACACCACCCGGGAGCGCGACTACGCCGAGGTGCTGCCATGGGACCACCTGGACTCCGGGCTGGATCGGGAGTGGCTCTGGGAGGACTGGCAGGACGCCCTCGACGAAGTGGAGGTGGAGGACTGCCGCTGGACCCCCTGCTTCGACTGCGGCGTCTGCCCACAGCTGGACACGAGCATCCAGATCGGCCCGACCGGTCGGACCCTGCTGCCTCTGACCCCCGTGTCGCCTCTCGCCCAGCGGGACGCTCCGGTCCCGAGCTAGAAGGGTGGGTGTCCGGGCCGACGCGGCGGTCCTCTATCGCGCGAACGCCCCTTGATCAAGCCCTGCCGAAGGCGACCAAGCCTCAGGATGAGTCTGCGTAGCAGGTGGCAACCGCGGCCGCGCGGTTGCGCAGGCAGGCGCGCAACGACTGCGGGGCCAAGGCTTCCGCGTCGGTGCTGAGCTGCCACAGTGCCCATTCGGCGTGTCGTAGATCTTGGAACGTCACCTCCAGCCGCAGCCAGCCGTCTGCATCGGGTTCTTCGCCGCGGACGGCCACCGCGGTGCTCAGCAGGTCCTCCCGCCGCGCCGGGTGCACCCGGACCAGCACGGCGATCTGGTCGCTGGACAGAAACTGCGCGCAGCGTTCCCGCCAGGCCCGGCCCAGATCGACCCGGTTCGGTCGCTGTGCCGGTTCGGGGATTTCCTCGGCCGCCAACACCCGCGACAGCCGGTAGGTGCGGTCCGCTCCAGATCTCGCGGCCAGCAGGTAGCCCCGGTCGCGTACGGTGACCAGGCCGATCGGGTCCACCGTGCGCCACTGTGGGGTCTGGTCCGTGGCCGCGTAGTGGATGCGCAGCTTGTTGCCGGCGAGCACCGCGCGCCGGACCTCGATCATTGTGGTGTCGGGAACCTCCTCAGTGACCAGCCGGCGTGAGAGCAGGTCGGTCTCCGGTTCGACGAGAAATCGCTGGGTCGCGTCGCTCGCGGTGGCCCGATGGCTTTCGGGCAGCGCGTCGACCACCTTGCGCATGGCCGAGGCAAACGCCGAGCCGAGGCCGAATGCCTGCTCGCCGCGCCCGGATCCGGCGGTCAGCAAGGCAAGTGCCTCGTCGTGGTTCAGTCCGGTGAGCTCGGTCCGAAAACCGGGCAGCAAGGCGAAACCGCCGTGCCGGCCGCGTTCGGCGTAGACCGGGACGCCCGCCGCGGACAGTGCCTCGATGTCGCGCAGCACGGTGCGGGTGGATACCTCCAGTTCGCGGGCCAGCGTGTCCGCAGTCAGCCGACCTCGCTGGCGCAGCAGCAGCACCAGCGAGACCAACCGGTCGGCGCGCATACGGGAAACTTTATCCGAATACCTGACTAAGGATGTCGTGATTTGTTGGAAGGCTCGTGGACACGACGGCGTCGGAGATGGCCACTACCGAGCCGATGGACGTCCGTACTCGACGAATCGAATGGAGCTGATCCAGCAATGGAACGAACGGCAGTCAACCCGGTGACGTGGTCGGTGAAGATGGGATTCAACCAGGGTGAGATCGTCTCCGGGCACACCCGGACCCTGTACTGCTCTGGACAGACCGCGATGAGCGGCGACGGCAAGCCCCAGCACGACGGTGACATGGCGGCACAGTTGGCGCTGAGCATCGACAACCTGCAGTCCGTGCTCGGCGAGGCCGGTATGTCCCTCTCGAACCTCGTCCGGCTCAACGTCTACACCACCGACGTCGATCTGCTGTTCCCGCACTATGGGGTACTGGCGTCGCGGTTGGGCGCCGCCGGGGTGGCGCCGACCACCACGATGCTCGGGGTGACCCGGCTGGCGATCCCTGGCCAGATGGTCGAGCTCGAAGGAACCGCCGTCGCGTGAGGCGACCTCCCCGCCTCCGCTACTCGTGACGGGGCGCGGGCGCCCCAGCGTCCATCCGGGCAGCGATCCCGCGTACGGCGGCGTCGCCCAGGGCTGAACAGGAGAAGTACCTCGAGGAACCAGGTCGGTCCGGGACGGGAGCACCGCGATCGGGCGGATGACGATCACGAAAACCAGCAGCGGGACGCCGAGGCGCACAACCGGTCCCTGACGAATCGGCCGGGGCCCTTCCGGTCCGACGACCCCGGGACGAACAGACCGGAGAGCAGGAAGAAGGCGCCATGAAATAGATCTGGTTGAGCATGACCAAGGCGGTCAATGCTCCGCCCGAGGGATCCGTCTGCGGCTGCGACCAAAACCACAGGGGGATGTCCGAGTATGTCAAAGCACAGTGGTGCGCAACGACCAGGATGGTCAGCCACACCCGCAGCCGGTCCACCCAGACCATGCGGGGTTGCCTGACCGCCACATCGACGTTCCCCCGAGCAGAACGTGCCTGGGTGCCCGTGGTCGGACCGAGGTGAGGTCGCGGCATGTTCATGCTGGCAAGTTGGTGGAGGGACGTTGCAGTGGCCCTGATGGGCATGGTCAGACGAGCCGCAACCAATGCTGTGACCACTCAGGAGAAACTGCGAGGAGCCGGCCGCGATTTCTTCTCTAGGCTGACGCCATGACCTGGTCCGAGATCAGCACCATCGCCGCGCTCGAGGAACTCGTCGGTCGGCCGACCGAACGGGCTGCGAACAAGACCCGCCCGGTGCTGCACGACCTGGACCGGCGATGGTTGGCGGCCTCGCCGTTCTGTCTGATCGCGACCTCCAGCGACACCGGCACCTGCGACGTCTCCCCGAAGGGCGACCCGGCGGGACAGCTGGCGTACGTCCTGGACGAACGCACGATCGCCATCGCCGAGCGGCCGGGCAACCGCCGGGTCGACGGGCACCGCAACGTGATCTCCAATCCCCAGGTCGGGCTGATCTTCCTGATCCCGGGTCGCGACGACACCCTGCGGATCAACGGCCGGGCCCGACTCGTCTCCGAGGCCTCGTTCTTTGACCAGCTGGTGGTCAAGGGCCACCGGCCGCTGCTGGCGCTGGTGGTCGAGATCGAGGAGATCTTCCATCACTGTGCGAAGGCCTTCATGCGTTCCGCGCTCTGGCGGCCCGACACCTGGACCGACCCGCTGCCGTCGCGTGCGGTGATCGCCAAGACCCTGGACGCCCCGGAAGAGTCGCTTGCGGAGCTGACCGAGTACTACGGTCCGGCGTACGCCGAGAAGCTGTACTGAGGTCGGTTCTGGTTCTGACCCTCCGGTCGCGCTGAAAGGAACCCCTTTCGGCGTGTCCAGGCCGCCGGAGTCGCAGAACCAGAATCGATGCCCCGGTAAGGTCGGCGACCATGGCGTCCCGACCGCAGCCCGAGCAGCAGGCCCCGCCGGTGCAACGGCTCCGGGTCAGGTACGCCAAGCGGGGTCGGGCCCGCTTCGCTAGCCACCGTGACTTCAGCCGGGCCTTCGAGCGGGCGCTGCGGCGGGCGGGGGTGCCGATGGCCTACTCGTCCGGGTTCGCCCCGCACCCTCGGATCTCGTACGCCAACGCCTCCCCGACCGGGGCAGCGAGCGAGGCCGAGTACCTGGAGATCGGGTTGTCACAGATGTGCGACCCGCGCCGCGTCCGGTCCGCCCTGGACGCCGCGTTGCCCCCCGGGCTGGACATCGTCGAGGTGGTCGTCGCGGCCCCCGGTGCGCTGGCGGATCTGTTGACCGGTTCGCGGTGGCGGGTGCAGCTGAGCGTCGCCTCCGGGGTCGACCTGGCCGAAGCCGTACGCCGCTTCCTCGCCGCGCCGACCGTCTCGGTCCAGCGGATGACCAAGAACGGTCTCCGGGACTTCGACGCCCGGGCGGCCGTGGTCGCGCTCGAGGTGGTCGGGGGCGGCTTGGAGCTGATCCTGGTGCACCAGGTGCCGCTGGTCCGACCCGACGACGTGCTGGCCGCGCTGGCCGTGGTCAACCCGGATCTCGCCGTCGAGAACATCCCCGTCCTGACCCGCCTGAGCCAGGGTGTTCTCGATGTCGGGTCGGGGGAGATCGCCGAACCAGGTGGGGGCGTCGGCGGCCTGGTCAACGGTGACGTCTGATCCAGCTGAGACCTGTGGGATACTGGCCTTGGTTCGGACGATAGCAACGTCCGACCTCGAAGACAGATTGCCGTGGTGTGACAGGCCTCGGCAACCGGTGAGAAAGCTCATTCTTTACCGCGACAAGCGGGCGGACGTGTGTGACGTCGGCCGGCTGGTTCACCGCGGGAGAGTGGCTCATCGCACCGACCACCGTAAGCTTCCGCCGCCCGGCCGCGATGCCGGAGCGCGAATGACCTAGCGCGTACGCGCGCTGCAGAGGAGTCCGGATGCTCGACAACGAGCCCGACACGAACAACCTATCGCCCGATCAGGACGCCCCCGCGTCCGCGCCGGCCACCACGACGAGTGCCGACCCTGGGACCACCCCGCCGCCGGTCAGACGCCGCCGCGCCGCCAGCCGACCCGCTGGCCCACCGACCTCGGCCGCAGCTGCACCGCCGATCGAGCCTGCCCCGGTCGACGACGCCGCGGCCGAGCCCGCCCCGATCGACGCAGCGGCCGAGCCCGCCCCGATCGACGCAGCGGCCGAGCCTGTGCCGCCGACCACGAGGGCGGTCCGCAAGACCGCCGCCAAGCGTCCGGCCAAGAAGACGGCCGCGGCCGCCGAGGGGGATGAGCCTAAGACCCGGACCCCCCGTAAGCGGGCAACGAAGAAGACGGCCGCCCCGGCTGCGCAGGATCCGGTCGCAGATCTTCTGGTCCCGGCCGAGCTGCCCGGGACCACCTCGCCCCCGTCCCTGTTCAGCGCTACCGAGACCGGTCCCGAGGCCATCGTGACGCAGCCGGTCAGCGACACCCTGATCGAACCCGAGTCCGATGAGACGGAGACGGAGCCGGAGACGATCGACCAGCGGTTGGCTGAGCTGGCGGCCTCGAAGGCGACCGAGCCCGAGGTGGAGTTCCCGTCCGGCGAGGAGTTCGACCCGGTGGACCAGGCTCTCGCCTCGACACTGGTGGGCGACGTCGAGTTCTCAACTGCGGTCGGCGAGCCGCTGGCCGCGGCAAACCCGATAAGCGATGACGCGGAGGAGGACGAGGACGACGTCCCCGAGGGCGAGCAGGACAGTCATGACGACGACGCCTCAGACGACGGCAGCCGTCGCCGGCGTCGTCGCCGCGGAGGTCGCCGCCGCCGCCGTACGGGTGCTGACGAGGACGCCACCGACGCCGACCAGGCCGATCCCGACGAGTCGACCAGCCCCGAAGCGGGCGCCGGTTCCGAGCCCGTCGAGGAGTCCTCAGACGCCGAAGGCGACAACGAGGGTGACCCCGACGGTGACTCCGAGACCCAACGCCGGCGCAGGCGTCGTCGTCGCCGGCGAGGTGAGGACGCCGGATCTGCTCCGGACGATCCCACCGAGGTCGTGGTCCGCGTTCGCGAGCCCCGTCGCACCGCGAAGTCCAACCATGAGACCAAGGCCAGCAACGAGGTCACCGGCATCGAGGGTTCCACCCGGATGGAGGCCAAGCGGCAGCGACGACGCGACGGTCGAGAGGCCGGTCGGCGGCGTCCGCCCATCCTGAGCGAGGCCGAGTTCCTGACCCGGCGCGAGTCGGTCAGCCGGAAGATGATCATCCGGCAGCGCGAGGACCTCTCTCAGATCGCGGTCCTGGAGGACGACATCCTGGTCGAGCACTACGTCGACCGCGACTCGGCCGCGTCCCTGATCGGCAACGTCTACCTCGGCCGGGTGCAGAACGTGCTGCCGTCGATGGAGGCCGCCTTCATCGACATCGGTCGCGGCCGCAACGCCGTGCTCTACGCCGGTGAGGTCGACTGGGACTCCTTCGGTGCCGAGGGCCACGGCCGCAAGGTGGAGAAGGTCCTCAAGTCCGGCCAGCCGATCCTCGTCCAGGTCTCCAAGGACCCGATCGGGGCCAAGGGTGCCCGGCTGACCAACAACATCTCCATGCCGGGCCGCTACATCGTCTACTCACCGAGCGGTCACCTGTCGGGGATCTCCCGCAAGCTGCCCGACATCGAGCGCAAGCGGCTGCGCGACATCCTGGCCGACCTGGTGGGGGAGTCGGCCAGTGTCATCGTCCGGACTGCTGCGGAGGGGGCCAGCGAGGACGAACTCGTCCGCGACGTCAACCGGCTGAAGGCGCAGTGGGAAGACATCGAGCGCAAGGTCGCCGGCGGCAGTGCGCCGCAGCTGCTCTACGGCGAGCCGGACCTGACCGTCCGGATCGTCCGGGACCTGTTCACCGAGGACTTCTCCGAGCTGATCATCTCCGGCAACGACCAGGCAAACGACGCGTACGACGCTGTCGACGGCTACGTCACCCACGTCGCCCCGCACCTCAAGGAGCGGATGCGTCGCTGGGACGGCGGTGCGGACGAGCGTGACGTGTTCGCGGCCTACCGCCTCGATGAGCAGATTGCCAAAGCGCTGGAGCGCAAGGTCTTCCTGCCGTCCGGCGGGTCGCTGGTCATCGACCGCACCGAGGCCATGACCGTCATCGACGTCAACACGGGCAAGTTCACCGGCAGCGGGGGCAACCTCGAGGCCACCGTGACCAGCAACAACCTGGAAGCGGCCGAGGAGATCGTGCGTCAGCTCCGGCTGCGCGACATCGGCGGGATCATCGTGATCGACTTCATCGACATGGTGCTGCCGGCGAACCGGGAGCTGCTGCTGCGGCGGCTGGTGGAGTGCCTGGGCCGCGACCGGACTCGGCACCAGGTGGCGGAGGTGACCAGCCTCGGCCTGGTGCAGATGACCCGGAAGAAGCTCGGCACCGGGTTGCTCGAGGCGTTCACCACCGAGTGCCCGCACTGCCTGGGCCGCGGCGTGGAGATCCACGACGTACCCGTCGAGTCACAGAAGCAGGCCGACGGAGGCACCCGTGAGCCGAAGCCCCGGGACCAGCGTCGCGGCGCCGGTTCTGGTGGGTCGAATTCGGCTGGGCCCAGACAGGCCGACCCGAAGCCGCATGATCACGCCGCCGACTCGGCCGCGGACGAGCAGCACAATTCCGAGGGCAACGGCAACGGCAACGGTGAGGAGCGGTCCGGTTCGGGCCGCAGCCGCCGCGGTGGTGGCCGGAGCCGACGGGGATCGAGCCGGGACCAGGGGCCGCCGGACCCCGACTCCGCCGAGACCCACGCGGCCGAACCTGAGCACCACGAGCCCCGCCAGGACCACGAGTCGAGCCACAGCGAGCCGCAACCGGAACCGGCCCAGGGCTGATCCAGCCCAGGATCAATCCAGCCCAGGAGTGATCCTGCGGGGGGTAATAGCCTGGCCCGGTGAGCGCGTCCGCCGAGCAGAGTCCGCTGACCGTCGCCATCATCGGGGCTGGCCCGTCCGGCATCTATGCAGCCGAGGCTCTCAGCCAGCAGAGCGAGGTCGCGGTGCAGATAGCGGTCATCGACCGGTTGCCGGTGCCGTTCGGGCTGGTGCGTTACGGCGTGGCGCCGGACCACCCCTCGATCCGCTCGATCCGTCACACCTTGGAGCGCACCCTGGAGAAGTCCGGAGTGCGCTTCTTCGGTGACGTGACCATCGGTCGCGACCTGTCGATCGCCGAGCTGCGGGACACCGTCGACGCGGTCATCTACGCGTACGGGGCGGGCAGCGCCAAGCCGCTCGGCATCCCGGGTGAGGAGCTGTTCGGCAGCATGGCGGCGCCGGAGTTCGTGGCCTGGTATTGCGGGCATCCCGACGTGCACCCCGACATCGACCTCGTACGCCCGCCGGCCATCGTGGAGGTGTTGATCACCGAGGCCAGCCAGGCCGTCGTGGTCGGGGCGGGCAACGTCGCTCTGGACGTGGTCCGGGTACTGATCAAGTCCAGCAGTGAGCTCGCCGACACCGACATGGCCGACGAGGTGCTGGATTCCCTGGCCGGCAAGCGGGTCAACGACGTTCACCTGCTGATGCGGCGTGGGCCCGCTTACACGGCGTTCACCACCAAGGAGCTGCGCGAGCTCGGCCAGATCGAGGACCTCGACATCATCCTCGACCCGGCCACCCTCGACCTCGATCCGTCCAGCCAGGCGGTGGCGGACCTGGACAAGATCACCGCCCGCAACCTGGTCGTGCTGCGGGAGTGGGCCACCCGGGCCCCGACCGGCGCCTCCCGGCGGCTGCACCTGCACTTCTGGACCAAGCCCACCCGGATCCTCGGTGAAGGCGAGGGGGACCAGGCGCGCGTACGCGGGGTGGAGACCGAACGGACCGCCATCGTCGCCGACGGCTCGGTGTCCGGCACCGGGGAGATGAACGCGGTCCCCGCCCAGCTCGTGGTCCGCTCGGTCGGCTACCACGGGGTGGCGATGCCCGGGGTGCCGTTCGACGAGAGCACCGGCCGGGTGCCGCACGCCGATGGCCGGGTGATCCGCGACGGCGGTTTCTCGGTCGACGAATACGCCACCGGCTGGATCAAGCGCGGCCCCACGGGGGTGATCGGAACCAACAAGTCAGACGCCGTGGAGACGGTGACCTCGATGTTGACCGACATCGCCGCCGGGGCCCTGGTCGCCCACAGTCGGGTCGGGGCGCTCGACCGGCTGCTGGCCGAACGCGGCATCCACCCGTTGGACATGCCCGCCTGGCACCGGATCGACGCCGCGGAGATCGAGCGCGGGCTCAGTCACGGGCGGCTGCGTACCACCCTGGCTCACCGCAGCGACCTGCTGGCCGCCGCCGGGGACGACCGCCCCTGATCTCCACCACTGCACCTCCACCCCCCACCTGTCCGGTCCCACCCCCGCAACAGATGGGGGGCGACCGGACAGGTGGGGGGTCAGTAAGGCTCGTACGCCGCCACCGGAGCCACCAGTCTGCTCAGCAGCCCGCTGAGGCTCCGCTCCGGATGCCTGGTCATGCCGGCGTGCACGGGGGAGGGCTGGACCACGGTGCTGCGGGGTGCGGTGAGCATCCCGAACCGGGTGGCCAGGCCGGTGTTCTCCCGGGCCGTGCCCACCGGGGTCCGGCAGGCCAGCACCACCGCCTCCGCGGACAGCCGTACGGCGTCCAGGTCGACGTCGGCGGCGAGCGCCCGCAGCCGTACGTCGTCGAGGACCACCGCCGCGTGCAGATACTCCAGATCCTGGCAGTAAAGGATCACCCCGACGTTGATGAACTCGCCCCGCTCGATCCGGGGCACGGCCCGCAGCACTGCGTACTGGAAGGGGTGGGTCGTCACGGTAGCCACCGATCAGCCGCGTCGAGCCGGGCCAGCAGATAGTCCCGGTAGGCCAACCGGGCCGCGGCCGCGTCCGGCGGGGCCTTCGGGTCGGGCCGGGTCGGATCCGGCACCAACCAGGGGTCGGGGATCAGGGCCAGGATGGCGTCCAGCCGCTCGGCGGTGACCAGCGGAGCGAGCCGGGCGTGGACCGTACGCGGGTCTCCGAGCGCCGCCAGCACGTGGTCGGCGTAGTTGTACGTCGACGCGGCGAACGCGTCCGGGTGGCCCCAGGCGTGGTGGAAGCGCAGACAGGCGCCGTGGTCGATCGCCCACAGCGCCTTGTGCCAGATCAGCAGGTTAGTGTTTCGGGCGCTGCGGTCGACGTTGGCCACGAACGCGTCCAGCCAGACGGTGGTGGCGGCCAGTCCGGCCGGCACCGCGAAGGACCTGTCGTAACCCACCGAACCGGGCAGGAAGTCCACGGCCAGATTCAGCCCCGCGCTGACCACGACCAGCTCCTGCACCTCCTCGTCGGGTTCCCGGCGGCCGATCTCCGCGTCCACCTCGATCAGGGCCAGCTCCGGGACCGGGACCCCGAGCGCCCGGCCCAGCTCACCCACCACGATCTCGGCCACGAGTGCCTTGGGACCCTGGCCCGCTCCGGTGAACTTCACTACGTACGTTCCCAGGTCGTCGGCCTCCATCAGTCCCGGCAGCGAGCCCCCCTCGCGCAGCGGGGTGAGGTAGGCCGTGGCCTGGACGACGGGGAGCACGGCAACAGGGTAGTGGCCCAGTCCCGCGGGTTTGACCCGTTGCCGGGCGGGAACGTACTGTTGCTCCTCGGTGTGCGCTGCGGCGCGCGTCTTTCGGTGCGCCGGTCCCGATGCCTGTTAGCGAGGCTCGTTCGTGGCGGTGCAC
>JAABUN010002329.1_pt1 | contig 34433 bp, 34 predicted proteins | sample 5559311 | NCBI WGS metagenome assembly JAABUN01 (sample SAMN10711877, study PRJNA513370) | rock metagenome | isolation source: Antarctica rocks | place: Antarctica: Victoria Land, Siegfried Peak sud | reverse complement strand
TATCGAAGATTAAGCAAAGATTACGAAAGGTTGCCGGAAACGAGCGAAGCCTTCATCCAAATAGCCATGATGCGTCTGATGCTGCTTCGCCTTAAACCTTTTTGAGTTTTCAAACAGCTTCTTAGATGTTTTCGTCCATTGTAATTTGTAATCTGTAATTTAATCGTTTGAAACTGCTCCGGCGGTTTTCGGCTCGTCAAAAACGGCGTCTTTTACGGACTGCCGTTTTTTATTCTCGATTAGAAAATATTTGAAATAATCATACATCGACCAGAGAGCCGTAATGACGGCGACCCACAATCCGCCGCGTCCGACCAAATAGCCGAAGACGCGCCAGTCGTCGGTTGTTATCGCCAGACTGAAAAGATGCGCGAGCGCCGTGTGAACTTCGGCGACTTCCCAGAAGCGAAACGTCGGGAACAGCAAACCGAAGTTGGAAACCGGCGGATTGCCGTTTGCCGCTGCAACCAGCAGGGCGACGATTGCCACGCATTGCGCCCACATTTTTATTTTGCCGATTTTCTGCGCGGAAATTATAATGCCTTCGCTGGCGGCGACCGAGCGCAAACCGGTGATAATAAATTCTCTGCCTAAAATTATAACGACCGTCCAGGCAGGCGCGAGATGTTTTTCGACCAGCACGATGAGCGCGGCGGAGACGAGCAGTTTATCGGCAATCGGGTCGAGCAGCGCGCCCATTTTTGAAACCTGATTGCGGCGGCGGGCAAGATGTCCGTCGAGAATGTCGGTCAGGGACGCGACCAGAAAAATAGCGATGGCGAGCGCGTAACTGCTTATTCCGAACCAGCTTTCAGCAACCGTCGTCAAAAGAACGACCACCAGAAGCGGAACGATGACGATACGCGCCAATGTCAGATAATTCGGAAGATTCAAAGTCTTTTACAAATCGCCTTTTTTTGCTGATAAAATTTTTTCGGTATCGGCTTTTAACCAATAGATTAACAAAAAAAAGCGCGATTGTCTGAAAACTCAATCGCGCTTTTATATTTGTTCCCGATTCGTTTAGAAAATCGCTTTTACGGCTGCATAAAACCGAGATTGCTGTTTGAAAAATTTCCGAGATTTGGAAAAACGATTGGCATATCGGCGTCGGCGAGTCCGTACCAGCGCGCTAATGTCGCCGCGTATTGTTCGGCGGAAGTTGTCGGAATCCAGCGCCCGCGAGCGTTTGCGCCGCTGTCGGCGTCGTCCGGTCCGTTCATCGCGAGAGTCGGAAAAGGCGTTCCGTTCGACGTGTTCGAGCCGTAAAAGTCGCTGTTCGTTACAGCGCCGCCGATGACGAAAAGATGATTCGCCCACGCGTGGTCTGTTCCGACGGTCGCGCCCGAACCGGCTGGATTTAAAGTGCGCGAGAAATCCGAAAGCGTAAAAGTCGTTACGTTGTTTGCGATGCCCTGCGCAGTCATTTCGTCGTAAAAGGCGCGAACCGCCTGGCTGTATTGGGCGAGCAACGTTCCCTGACCGTTAATCTGATTGTTGTGCGTGTCGAAGCTGCCGACCTGAACGTAAAAAATCTGGCGATTGACGCTTAAATCGGTTCGCTTTTTTATCAGCCGGGCGACTTGTTTTAATTGACTGCCGATGCTCGTCGTCGGAAATGCAGCCGTTACTTCCTGAAATGTCGCCAGCGCCTGATTTGCCTGAATCGCCTGGTCGGTGATATGACTTGCCGCCTTGATGTAATTGGCGTTTAAGTCTTGTGTTCTCAGCTGGTTAAAAGCCGACAATCGCGCCTGCGACGCGGTTGTCGCAGTAAAGCCCTGCGGATTTAGAACGTTGCTCAGAGACGTTCCGGCGCTGGCGATTGCCAGCGGCAGAGTCGTCTGTCCGGCGGTAAAAAGCTGCGCTCCGTTTATCGATGTAATCATCGGAATCAGACCGCCCGGATTGTCGGACGCGGTTCGGCGGTCGGAAATTCTGCCGCCCCAGCCGGTGAACGAAGGCGTGTCCGAACGTCCCGATTGATACTGCGAAACCTGGTCGGAATGCGAAAAAAGCTGAAACGGCTTGCGAATTGAGTTGTTTTGATACTGCGCTCTGGACATCGGCGCAACCAGCGTTCCGGCGTTGGCGACAATCGCCATTTTGCCCTGCGCCCAGAGTTCGTGAACGCCGTTGTTGATTCCGCCGGTTACAGCGCCGAAATTCGGATTCAAACCATACGTCAAATTGTTCATACGCGGCACGGAAATCGGCAGCAGCGAATTTTGCGCGATTGCCAAGCCCTGCGAACTGCGGGCATTTGCATAAGCGGCGTAATTGCTGACGCCGGCGTCGTTGTGAATCGGAACGACGGTATTATTGCCGTCGTTTCCGCCCTGCATAAAAATACAGACCAGAGCGCGATAATCGCCCGGCGCTTCAGGCGCGCCGGCATTTTCGACCTTCTGCGCCATCGCGCTCATCAGACCGAAGTGTTCAAACTGCGTGGCGAGCGCCGCCATTCCGAGCGCGCACGTCGATTTCGTCAAAAATTCCCGTCTCGATTGTTTCATATCTCTCCTCTTGAGTTTCCAGAGTTTGCAGAAAGTTACTGAAGAAGTTTCCCAATTTATAATTATCTGCAACTATCTGTAACTTTCTGCAAACTATCTGCAACTTCCTAAACTATCTCTGCACTTGATACTGCGATGATGTCGCAACTAAATAAATCGCCGTTTTCGCCCGCGTTAAAGCGTCGGCTGCCGGAGTTGCCAGAACCGCCGTCAGAATCGTGTTTTTCATCTGCGCGGACATTGTTCCGTGCATCATTTTCGCGTTCAGGAAATCGAGCAGGCGATTTCCGCTCGCGTCGAGCGCCGCGAGCGCCTGCGTTTCCGATAAATCAATCGAAGTGCCGAACGGCGCGTTGTTTGTGCCGCCGCTTACGCGCCCGAAAACGAACGTGTTCATAAAATTGGCGCGGGCGATTGCCGTTCCCGTAGTCATAATGCCGAATTCGGGACCGTTGAGCGCCGTTCCGGGAACGGTGTAGTCGGGCGAATAATAATTAAAAACCGTCGGCGAGTTAAACGCGTTTTGACCCATCGTCGTAACCTGCGGGTTGACGTAGCCGTCGCTTTCGCCCGCGCCGTCGGCGGAACGAACACTAAATTGACGGAAAAGATTCGTGGCAAGCTGGACAGGCTCGCGGAGCTTACCGTAATTCGGGTCGGTTTTAACACTGCCGCGTGCTTCCGGGTCGAGCAGAATCGCTCTGATTACGGCTTTTAAATCGCCGCGCACGTTTGAACCGTTGTTGTTGAAAACGGCGGCGACGCGTCCGATGTATGCGGGCGTCGGGTCGCTCGTTACCATTTGCTGAATCAAATAGCGGCTGACGAACGGCGCGACGTTCGGATGATTAAAAATATTGTCGAGCGCCTGATTCATTTCGTTCGCGCCGTTTTGATTCGCCGCGATTGTCGGGCTGGCGGCGTTCGGATAAGCAAGCAGAGTTTTCGCCGTTATGTCGTGATTTGCTTGATTCAAAATCATCGGGTCTTTGTAATTCGGCGCGCCGAGAGTCGAATTCGGGCAGCCGTTGTTGCACAAAGTCCAGCTGGTAAAAACTTTTGTAAAATTATTAACCGTGTTCTGGTCGTAAGTCGGAATCGGGTTTCCGCTTTGGTCGCGCTGCAAAGTTCCGTCCTGATTGAGCATAAAAAGTCCGACGCTGAAAAGCTGTAAAATCTCGCGGGCATAGTTTTCGTTCGGGCTGTTTTTCGTGCTGCGAACCATATCGAGATAATTGCCCATTCCCGGATTGAGCGTCATATCGGTCATCAGATTGCGGTAATTGCCAAAGGCGTTCTGCGCCAGTTTTTGATGATAGGCAATCATATAACTCGACTGCTGAGTATCGACGCCGGAGATAACCCAAAGCTGGCTTAAAGCCCACGCGACACGATGCTTCAGTTGCGCGTCGCCGTAAAATGCTTCCTTATAAAACCAGTTCTGCACCAGATACATCGTGTAAAAATCGCGCTGGCAGTTGGCAGGAATATTATTTTGGCAATCGGTCGAAACATTGGACGGCATCAGCGGCAGATTCGGATATGGAACGGTCGGATACACGGCTTCAAATTGTTCGTTAAGCCAGGCTCGCAAACCGACGCGCCGTATTTTTACGTCTAACTCGGTCGTCGGACCGAAAGTCGCCTGTTCCATAAAACGAATGCGGTCGCCGCTCGGCATATAGCTTACAAAATTCGGCGCGGGTGAATTTGCCGCTTTTCCGGCAGCTTGCTTTGCCGAATCTGCGGCGATTGTTTCGGCGTCGTCTTTTATGTTGCCGCCGGTTCTGCCGATTCCGAGCCGCAGCCGTTTGCTCGTCATTCCGCGCCACGAAACATTAACCAGAACGTCGCCGTCAAAAGCCGGATTTTCCCAGAACCCAAGCTCGTCCGTCAATTGAACAATCAGCGCGTAGACGCCTGTCTGATTTTTCAGCGGCTGAATTTCCAGAACCGGAAAGCGATATTGTTTGCCCGTTTCATCTTCGACGTAGACGCGAAAAGCGCCCGCGTCTTCGCCGGGCAGCGGCGAGATGTCGGTTACGAAAAGCAAAATTTTTGAACCGGCGGCGAATGCGCGGTTTCTGATTTTTGTCAGCCTGACGCGTTCCGGGTTAGTTGTCGAAACAGCCAGCGCACGGGTCGAATTTGTCTGGCTCAGCAAAACCGGCGCCGGCGAATCGTAATCCGAATCGACCTGCGCCGACGCCGAAAATGCGAGCGGAAAAAATACAAGTCCGATACTTAGAATGCGCGTCAATAAACGCTCTCGACGGCTTTTCATACGCTTGTCTCCTGATTTTGCCTGATTATAGAAATCGTTTGTCTTAACGGAATGCGATTAACAGATTTTTTAAGGTCTTTAATCATTGTTGTGTTTTCATTTTACAGACTATTACGCGAAATATACAAGTTATTTACCGAATAAATACGAATTATAATTTCGCCGTCGGAAAATTTCGGCAAACTTTTGAAGGTTTGACGCGGGCGAGTGATATTTAGACGAAAAAATGTCAAAATCTATAAATTTACACTGGGAGCGCGGGCATCCTGCCCACAAAGATTGCGCGAGCAATCTAAAGCAAGCTCGATAAAGTTCAATGTTGATTTTTATCTAAACTTTTGCGAATGCTCCGGCGTTCAAGAGCGGGCAGGATGCCCGCGCTCCGACAATGACGCTTCTCAAATTTGAGAAAGTCCTGATTTAATTTTCAAAACCGGTCGATTCCAAAAAAATTAAAACGCTATGTCGAAATTGTTATTTCTCGAAACGCCGCCCGATTTCAGTTTCCGCCGCACGATTTTCAGCCACGGCTGGTGCGAGCTTTCGCCGTTTGAACTCGACCGCGAAAACTGGCGTCTCAGTTATGTTTTCAGCGGCGCGACAGCCGAAGATGCGGTTGCGGCGACGATGAGCGACGGCGGCGGCGGACGAGTAAAAATCGAAATTTTCGCGGCTGAAATCGACAAGACAACCGAAGAAAAAATTCTGCGCTCTGCGCGGCACGTTCTGCGTCTCGACGACGATTTGAGCGAATTTTACCGATTAACCCGAACCGAAAAGCGTCTCGATTGGGTTGCGGCGACAAACGCGGGCAGAATGCTGCGCTCGCCGACGGTTTTCGAGGATTTGGTCAAAACCATCTGCACGACGAATTGCTCCTGGGCTTTGACGAAAAAAATGACGACGAATTTAGTCGAAAAACTCGGCGCGACGAGCGAAAACGGCAAACGCGCGTTTCCGACCGCCGAAGCGATGGGAAGCGTTCCGATTGAATTTTACAAAGACGAAATGCGCGCCGGTTATCGCGCGCCCTTTTTCGCGGAATTAGCCGAAAAAGTCGCAGGCGGCGTAATCAATCCCGAATCGTGGCTCGCGTCCGATTTGCCGAACACGGAATTAAAACGTGAAATAAAACAAATAAAAGGCGTCGGCGAATACGCGGCGGACAATCTTTTAAAGCTCGTCGGGCGCTACGACGGTTTAGCGCTCGATTCGTGGTTGCGCTCGCAGTTTTACAAAAGACACAACGGCGGAAGCGTCTGCGCGGACAAAGAAATCGAAAAATTCTACGAGCCGTTCGGCGCGTGGCGCGGGCTGGTGATGTGGTGCGATATGACGGAGAAATGGTTTGTTTAGGCGTTAGGTATCAGGTGGTAATTGGTTCGACCAGAACTGCGATAAGCAATAGTTGAAAACGGAAATTTGACGCGCAGGCTCTTTACCGACCGCTTTTAGTGTCGATTACTCGAATCTTCGCCGGAATGTTAAAATTTATCAGCCGCGAGGTTAGAAAAATTCAGTTTGTTTCCGAAAGAGTTACGATTAACGAGAAAATTTGCGGCGGCAAGCCGACCGTTCTGCCGTTTGTTTGCAAATCACCATTTATTATTAGAAAAGATTAAAAATCGAAACGGGCTGAAACAGTTCTAAATATGTATCAATCAATCCATTTTAAAGCCGGGCTGCGCGCGACAACTAATGCTTCAAAACCGGAAGTTTCGGAGAAATTAAAGAAAATCTGCGGCGCGGCGAATGTTTTAACCGACCCGGAAAAAGTCGAGCCTTACGGCGCGGACGCGGTAAAAGAAAAATTTCCGCCCGAAGCCGTCGTCTTTCCCGAAAGCGCAAAGCAGGTATCGGAAATCTTAAAGCTCGCCAATGAATATAAATTTCCCGTTACGGCGCGCGGCGGCGGCGTCGGCTATACCGGCGGCGCTGTGCCGGTTGACGGCGGAATCGTCGTCGGCACGGACAGAATGAACCGAATTATCGAAATAAATCCTGATGATTTGTATGTGATTTGCCAGCCCGGTTTGACGACTTTCGCGCTTCAGCAAGCGGTTGAAAAGCACGGATTATTATTTCCGCCCGACCCGGCGAGTTATAAAGATTCGTTTATCGGCGGCAACATTGCGGAAAACGCGGGCGGAATGCGAACGCCGAAATACGGCGTAACGAAACATTCGGTTTTAGGCTTGGAAGTGGTAACGGCGACGGGCGAGATTATCAGAACCGGCGGCAAAACGGTAAAAAACGTCGTCGGTTTTGATTTAACCGGCTTGATGTGCGGCTCGGAAGGTCTTTTGGGAATTATCACCGAAGCGACTTTGAAATTACTGCCGATGCCCGAAGCGACCGCGACCGTTCGCGCCAGTTTCAAAACAATGGAAGAAGCGTGCAAAGTTTTAACGAAATTCACGCCCGAAGGTTTATTGCCGATGGCGATGGAAGTCGTCGATAGAAACTGCATCGGCGCGATTGAAGAAAATTTCGCGTTCGGTTTATCGCCGGACGCGAACGCCATTTTAATCGTCGCCGTTGACGGTTTTAAGGAAGAAGTGATGCGAAACGCCGAAACTATCGAGCGTATCTTAAAAGAAAACAACGGTTTTGATATTCTCCGCTCGCGCACCAAAGAAGAAGAAGACAAACTCTGGGACGTGCGCCGCGCCATTTCCCCGAGTTTAATGAAATACGGCACGCTTAAACTCAACGAAGATGTCGTCGTTCCGCGTTCGCGCGTTCCCGAATTAATCTCGAAAATCGAAGACATCGGCAAAAAATACAATACTTTCGTCGCCAATTTCGGACACGCCGGCGACGGCAACATTCACGTCAATTTTATGTGCGACAGAGACGACGCCGAATCAATCGCCCGCGCCCGCCAATGCGTCAAAGAAACTTTCGCGTTGTCCGTCGCTCTCGGCGGCTCAATCTCCGGCGAACACGGCATCGGCTACGTCAAAGCGCAGTATTTGGATATGGCAATCGACGCTTCCACGCTCGAAGTTATGAAAGGAATAAAGCGAGTTTTCGACCCGAACGGCATTTTGAATCCGGGCAAAATGTTCGTGTAAATTGAAAATATTGTAAAAATATATCTTTTGAGTTATTTTGAGAATATGAATTCACTCGAATTTACAGCTAAAATCGAACGCGGTGTAATCCATTTGCCGAAAGAGTTTGAAGATTATGAAAACGCGGTCGCTCACGTTTCCATCACACTCGAAACGTCTGAAGATAAAAAAGCCAAAAAAGATAAATTGTTCGCGGCATTTGAGAAATTAGCGAAAGCGAATCCTTTTGCCGAGATTGAAAATCCGGTCGAGTGGCAAAGGAAATTAAGAGATGAATGGGAATAAAGCTATTCTCGACAGCAATTTGCTCATTTTCTTGTCCAAAGAAATGATTGACCGCAAAAAACTCTATTCAAAATATGATGAGTTTTACGTTTCAGTTATTACCTATATGGAAGTCTACGCTTTCGATTTTCCCGACAAAACTCAGAAAGATTCGCTGGACGAAACTTTCGCGCTTCTCGAAATCATCGAAATCAACCGCGAAATCGCCGACCAGGCTATTGTTCACCGCAAAAACAAAACCAAAAAGATAAAACTTCCCGACGCGATTATTCTGGCGATTGCCAAATATTTCAACGCCGATTTATTAACCGACGATTGGGACAATTTTCAAAACATCGATTCTTCCGTCAACATTCTTAATCTCGGCGACCTCAAAATTTGAAATAAACTTAAAGGTTCTCGACTCCGTTCGACATTTTGAATTCGGGCAAAATGTTTGTTTAACTTTTATTAGAAAACTCATATTCACGAAATGAAAATTTTAATCTGTCTGCTTTTCGGATTATTGTTGTTCACACTTACGGCGAGCGGCGTTTTTGCTCAACGCCGGAATCTGACAATTATTTTACTGCGCCACGCGGAGAAAGATTTGACCGATAAAAACAGGACGAATCCCGAATTGTCGGCGGCGGGCAAGACGAGAGCGGAAAAGTTGGTTGAAACAATCGGAAAATATAAGCCGGATTTGATTTATTCGACAAATTACACGCGCGCGAAATCGACCGTTTTGCCGCTGGCTGAAACCGTTGACGAGCGTTACAGAATCCCGATTCGGATTTACGATTTCGATAAGCTCGAAGAATTTGCCGCCGAATTATTAAAATCAAACGCGCGGACAATAGTTGTCGTCGGACATAATACGACGACGCCGGAATTGGCAAATTTGCTGGTCAAACAAGCGAAATATAAAGCGCTCGGCGATGATGAATACGATAAAATCTGGATTGTAAAAATTAAAAGATACAAAAGAAAGCCGTATAAATCTACGGAAAAAATCGTTGCTTATTAAAAGAATCAGATTAGACATTATCGGAAATAAGAAATATTTGCCCACGAAACACACAAAACAAACGAAAATAAGAAAATCATTGTTGGTTTTGCTTTTTTTTAGTGTTTTTAGTGTGTTTAGTGGGCAAGTATTCTTTAATTTTTTATTTCCGATAATGTCTATTGTTTTAATTTTATGCGAAAACGCTTTGTCATTCACGAACATCACGCAACCAGGCTGCATTTTGATTTGCGGCTGGAAATCGGCGACGTTTTGAAATCCTGGGCTGTGCCGAAAGGTGTTTCGATGAATCCGTCGAAGAAAAGATTAGCCGTCGCCGTTCCCGACCATTCGGTTAATTATATCAATTTTGAAGGACGGCTCGCCGAAGGAACTTACGGCGCGGGCGAAGTTAGAATCTGGGACAACGGCGAGTTTGAAACGACTGACGACGCGGCGGAAAGATTGACGAAAGGAAAATTGGTTTTTACGTTCGACGGCGCGAAGTTGAAAGGCGAATTTACAATTTTGAAAATGTGGAATCAGGAAAAGAATTGGCTGATTATCAAATCGAAAGACCAATTTGCCGACGCGAATTGGAAACTTGAAACCGTTCTCAAAGCAAAGAAAGATTAGCCGCGAACAAACACGAAAGGACACGAAAGTAAGAAGAAGCAAAAAGAATACGGCAAAATTACAAAGAATCTGAAATAAATTTGGTTAAATAAATTTGTATTTTGTTCGTGTTCTTTCGTGTTTGTTCGCGGCTAAAATTCTTTTTGCTGTGTATTCGCAAAATAAAGCGAAATTAACACGGTCAAAACCATAATTGCCGCCGCCGTCCAGAAAGTTCGGTATAAAGTATAGTCGTCGATGTTTTGCGGCGCGGTCGCGCTGTAAAGTAAAAAGGCGGAAAGCGCGGGTCCGATTGCCCTTGCGAGGCTTGCCGCCGACTGCAAAATGCCGAGCGTTTTGCCCTGCGATTCTTCGTGCGCTTCCTTTGAGGCGAGACTTGTTAATGCGGGCGACGAGAGCGAATTTCCGATTGAGAAAAAGGCGATTCCAATCAGTAAAGCGGTTAAACCGCCGAAGGCAGGTCCGACGAACGGCACGGCGAAGAAACTTCCCGCTAATAAAATACTGCCGACGACGACAAGGCGCGTTTCGCCGAATCTTTCTACTAATCTTGCAAAAACTCCGCCTTGCAAAATAATGGCGAGAACGCCGATAAATGCGAACAGATAACCGTTTTGTTCGGGCGTGTAGCCGAAGCGGAATGACGTATATTGAACGAAAACCGTCGTCATAATCGAGAAGGCGACGACGAGCAGAAAATAAAGAAGTGTAACGATGCCGAAACGCGAATCTTTCAAGGACGCGGCAAGTTCACTGAAGCGACTGCCGCGCTTTTCGACTGGTTCGCGTTCGTTAAACTTACGCGATTCGGGCAGAAAGAAATAGAGCGAAACGGCGTTGATAAAAGCAAGCGCGGAGACGAAAAAGAACGGCGTGTGCGAGCCGAATTTGCTTAAAATTCCGCCGATTGCCGGACCGAAAATAAAACCCAAACCGAACGCCGCGCCGATTAAACCCATTCCTTTGGCGCGGTTTTCTCTGGTCGTGATGTCGGCAATGTAAGCCTGCGCCGTCGAGATATTGCCGCCGGTCGCGCCGTCGAAAATTCGCCCGAAAAAAAGCAGCGGCAATGTCGAGGAAAGTCCGGTAATCAGCGCGGCGACGCTCGTTCCCAAAAGACTGAAAAACAAAACCGGTCGGCGTCCGTATTTATCGGATAATTGACCGAGAAACGGCGTCGAGACGAACTGCATTATCGAATACGACGCCAGCAGCCAGCCGATAACGAACGGCGACGCGCCGAATTCGGTTTTGGCGTATTCGGGCAGAACGGGAATGGCGACGCCGAAACCGATTAAGTCGATAAAAATCGTGATAAAGATGATGATAAGCGGTTTGGTAAAAAACTTTTCGCCGTTCGGATTATCGTTAATATTCTTCTTCGGTGTGGTCGGCATCTCTGTTTTCAAATTTCACGCGGCGGTAGATTTCGGTTATCGGCAAGGTTAATTCGACGGAAGTAAATTCAACCATATCATCGGGTTCGTCGAAATAATAAGTTATCCAACCGCCGTCGGTTTGGCGGCGATGAATTTCGACGTTCATTTTGTGCTGGTCGATGATGACGTATTCCCGCAAGCTCGGCATTTGAAGATAATAAAGAAGTTTCTCGCTCCGGTCGGTGCGTTTCGTCGAAGGCGACGCCACTTCGATTATCAAAGTCGGTTCATTGCGAAAATACGGATTTTCGGGATTTTCCTCGCACGAAACCAAAATGTCGGGGTAATAATAAACCTTCGGGCTGACACGCACTTTTATGTCGCTTGAGAACGGCTCGCACGACGAGTCTCGTAGATGAATCGACAGCGCGGTTGAAAGGTTTATGGCAATGCGGGCGTGATTGTCGCTCGTTCCCGCCATCGCGTAAACTTTGCCGTCAACGTATTCGCGCTTGACGGACGAAATTTTCTCACTTTTGAGATATTCTTCGACGCTCGTTTTCGTCTTTAATTTCGGCAAACCCATAACGCCAATTTTAGCAAACTATTGTTTCGTTGTAATATAACGAAAGACAAAATAAATTCTTTAAATAATTCAAACAAAACGAATGCAATTAACGACAAACACAAAAGCTCTGACGATTCTGATTTTTGCACTGATTTTTTCTATGTATCAAACAACCGACGCTCAATCGAAAAAGGCGAAAGGTAAAAAAACAGTCGCGGCGACGGAAGTTAAACCCGTCGTGCCGGAAATAAGTTATACGGTTTCGATGTCGAAGCCGTGGACGCATCTGCTGGAAGTCGAAATGCGCGTCAAATCGACGGCGATGCCGCAGACGGCTGAACTTCAAATGCCGGTTTGGACGCCGGGCAGTTATTTGATACGCGAATATGCCAGACACGTTCAGGATTTTGCGGCGAAAGATGCGGGCGGAACTGATTTATTTTGGGAGAAAACCAATAAAAACACCTGGCGAATTCAGACGAAAGCAGCAAATGAAGTTGTTGTTTCGTATCGCGTCTACGCCAACGAATTAACCGTTCGTACGAACGAATTAAACGCCGACCACGCATTTTTCAATAACGCCGCGCTGCTAATGAATGTCAAAGGATTTTTGAGCGCGCCTTCCGTTGTCAAAGTCAATCCTTACGGCGATTGGAAAATCGCTACGGGTTTGCCGAAAGTCGAAGGTCAGACGAACACTTTTCGAGCCGAAAACTTTGACATTTTGTATGATTCGCCGTTTGAAGTCGGCGATTTTACCGAAGCGGCGTTCACCGTTCAGGGCAAACCGCATCGTTACGTTATCGAAGGCGAAGGCAATTACGATTTGAACAGCATCACCGCCGACACCACGAAAATCATTGAAGAAGGCTACAAAATATTCGGCGAGCTTCCCTACAACGATTATCTTTTTATATTGAATTTGCGCGGCGGCGGCGGTCTCGAACATCTTAATTCAACCGCTTTGCAGTTTAACCGGCTCGGATTTGCAACGCGCTACAAGGATTTTTTATCGCTCGTCGCGCACGAATATTTTCATCTCTGGAACGTCAAACGCATTCGCCCCGACGCTCTCGGACCGTTTGATTACAACAACGAAAACTACACGAAACTGCTTTGGGTTGCCGAAGGCGGCACGGCTTATTACGAATCGGTTCTGGTCGAACGCGCCGGAATCATCACCGATAAGGAATTTCTCGCCGGAAAAGCGGCGGCGATTCAAGCGCTGCAAAATCGTCCCGGACGCCTTCAGCAAAGTCTCGAAGAATCCAGTTTCGACGCGTGGATAAAGTATTACAGACCGGACGAAAACGCGATAAATAACCAGATTTCCTATTACGACAAAGGCGAAATCGTCAACTTTTTACTGGATTTGCAGATTCGCAGAGACTCGAACGGCGCGAAATCGCTCGACGACGTGATGCGTTATCTTTATAACGAACATTACAAAAAGAACAAAAATTACACGCCCGAAGATTATCAGCGCATTTCGGAAATGATGGCGGGAAAACCGTTAAACGACTTTTTCGCCAGATACGTTCGCGGGCGCGAAGATATTGATTACAATTCGATTTTAAGCGGCTTCGGATTGCAGATGACAACCGGCGGCGACGCGGCGGAAAAAGCGTATCTCGGCGCGGATTTGACGCAGACCGGCGACAGGTTGACCGTTCGCGCGACGCCCGCCGGAACGCCCGCTTACGAGCAGGGTTTAAATACCGCCGACGAAATCATAGCAGTTGACGGCAACCGTGCAAGTCAAACGTTTGTGGCAAGTTACCTCGACACGAAACGCTCCGGCGATAAAATTAAATTAACCGTTTTTCGCTTCGACCAAATGCGCGACATCGAAATCACTTTGGGCGGACGCGCCGCGCAAAGCTACAAAATCGTCGCCGTCGAAAATCCGACCGACGACCAGAAACGTTTATATCAAGGCTACTTCGGCGCGGAACTGAAATAGTTATGTATGAACGATGGAACGACGAATAATGAGTTAAATAAAATTTCTTAACTCGTTATTCGTCGTTCATCGTTCATAACTCACTCGATTATGTATCAAAGAATCTTTGCAAAGTTATTTTTAATCGCGCTCGTATTTTCGGCTTTCGGCTGCCAGCGTTTGCCGTTCGAGAAGCAGACCGCAGCGCCGGCGAGCTTGCGCGATGTGCCGGCGGTCAAACTCAATTTTCGTTTCGAGACGGACGTTCCCGCGCCGCCCGCGAATAATCAAACCGCGCAGTCGGACGAGAGAAACGCGGCGGTGCAGAACGATTTCGACCAGAACCGCCCGCAGGAAGTTCTTGACAAAACCATTACTTCGCCCGACAAGCAGAGAGTTTTGGCGGTTTATCACAAAGTTCAGGATTTGCCCGCCGAATTTCGTCTCGATATGTATGCGCCGGACGGAAAACTTCTGCAAAAAATCACGCACGACGGAATGGCGGTGCATTTTGCCGAAACGATAATCTGGTCTCCGGCTTCGACCGATGTCGCGTTTGTGGCGATGGCGCGCGCCGCGCAGCCGGGCGCCGCCGCTTCTCCGACTCCGGCTGAAAACGCCGCCGACACTTCGCCGACAGCCGAAAACGGCGCGGATGCCAACGCGAATGTTCAAGCAAACGCCGAGAACGCAAACGCCAGCATCGCTCAACCGCCGACGGGAAACGAAGCGCCGAAAAATGTTTTCACCTTTCGCACCGAGCAGCTTTACTTGTACAATGCCGACGGAGCGAATTTAAAGCCGCTGACGCAGAACGAAGGCTTGATTTATTTTTATTTCGTCTGGTCGCCCGACGGCGCGAGTCTGGCGGCGCTGGCAAGCACTTATCAGGAATGGACTTATCTCGAATCGCAGGCAAATCTTAAAAGCGAAACGTTCGTTCCGGCAGGCAGGTTGCGATTGATTGAAAAAACCGGACGCGAGCGGCGTCTGGACGATAATCCGACAACCGTTCGCCCTGTCTGGTCGCCTGATTCGGCAAAAATCGGCATCGCCTTCGAGACGCAGGTGAGAATTTACGACGCTACCGGCGATGCGCCGACGCAGGCGGCGATTCCTTTGCGCAATCAACTGCTGATTTCCTCAAAAGCCTACGACGAAGAAGCGCAGCACAGGATGCAAAACGAAGGAAACTCAAACGCAAACATACAAACAAACGGCGGCGCGAATGCCAATCAAACGACAAACTCAAACGCGAACGTCAACACGAACGCCAACACGAACGCCAACGTGAGCGTCAATCAGCCAATCGGAACACTGCCCGACGCTTCGACGCTCGTTTCCTTTAACCCGATAATCAATCTCGAATGGGCGGAAGACAAAATGCTCTACGTGCAGACCGGCTATATAAAACTGATAAAAAACGACGCCGACAGCGCCCGCAGCTATTTGCGCTGGCATCGTCTGATTTTCAGTCCGCAGGCAGTCGCCGTCGCAAAATAATAATTATGAACAATCAAACAATCGCCGACATCTACCAGGCAAACGATAATATTCACGAAAAATTAACCGAAACCGTCGCAGATTTATCGGACGAGCAGGCGAATTTTCCGCACGGCGGCAAGAAATGGACAATCGCCGGTATTGTCGAACATATCGCAATCGTCAAAGACGGTATGACGAAGATTTCCGGCAAGCTAATTGCTCAGGCGCAAATCGCGGGCGGGAAAGCCGACGGCGCGGCGGTTTTGTCGGACAACTTCAAACAAAAATCGGGCGAGATAAAAGATTTAAAGCTCGAAGCGCCCGAACGCGTGCGTCCGACGGGAAAACGGACGATTGCCGAATCGCTCGAAAAAATAGAAGAATCCCGCCGCGCTCTGGAAGATTTGCGCCCGCTTTTTGAAACCGTCGAATGTTCGGAAGTTAAGTTTCCGCATCCGTTTATGGGCGATTTGACGGCGCACGAATGGCTGATACTCGTCGGCGGACACGAAGCCAGACACCTCCGGCAGATAAAAAATTTGCTGGAAAAATCGACGTAAATAATCGGACAAATTAAATCTAAGAAACTGTTTGAAAACTCGGAAATAGGACGCGGACAAACGCGGATTTAGTAGATCGGCGCGGATAATTTTTTTTATTTGCAAAAACCTTCTCTTAAAATCCGTTTTAATCCGCTGAATCGGTGTTCATCGGCGTCCTATTTCTTTTCTTTAATTTGAAAATTTGAGTTTTCAAACAGCTTCTAAAAAATTCTTTTACGCGTGTCTGATTAATTAGCGAAATATCGAGAAACTCATCGGGCGTCTTCCGGTTGTGCGAAGTTTTCCGGCAAATGCAGGTTGTCGGTTTCCAAAATACAATTCAACTCCTCAAATCTGTATTTTGTAACCGCGCAGTTTCCAATCTCGCAGCTTCGGTCAATCGTTAAAATTTCGTCTTCGGTCAGATTCTCCAAAACGTAACGAAACAAACGAATTACCGCTTCGTGCGTAACGATTAAAACATTCTCGCCCGCGCACTTTGACTGCATTTCCCGCCAAAATTCATTTACCCGCGTTGCGACATCAGCCCAGCTTTCGCCGTTCGTCGGTCGATAATAAAACTTTCCGACGCGCTCGCGTTCCGCGCATTCTTCCGGGTATTTTCGCATCGCGCCCGAACGGGTCAAACGGTCGAAGATTCCAAGCTCGCGCTCGCGCAGACGTTCGTCGAAACGAACGTCCAGATTATCGAATCGCGCCGTTTCCAAAATAATCCGTGCGGTTTCGCGCGTTCGGAGATACGGCGAACTGAAAACGACGGTCGGTTTTTCCGGTTGTCTCAGAAACCAGTTTCCGGTATGCGCCGCCTGTTTTTCGCCCCAATCCGAGAGCGGAACTTCCCGTTCGGCTTCGGGAAAATCGATTGTCGGCAAATTTTCCGCTTCGGCTCGATGACGCGACACATTCGCCGTGCTTTCGCCGTGCCGCACAAGCCAGAGCAATTTCGGACTGCAAATTTCCGTTTGCCGATTTTCGCTCATTTATTTCGTATCCTCAATCTTAAATTCCGCCGCGACCGGCGCGTGGTCTGACGGACGCTCCGCGCCGCGCGGTTTTCTGTCAATCTGGCAGCCGACGCATTTTTCAGCCAGACTTTTCGATGTCCAGATGTGGTCAATCCGCAAACCCTGATTTTTGAAAAACGCGCCTTCGCGGTAGTTCCACCACGAAAACAATTTTTCGTCGCCGTTGATTTGGCGAAAGACATCGACAAAACCCCATTGTTTGACTTGATGAATCGCGGCGCGTTCGGGCTTTGTAAAATGCAGTTTGCCTTCCCAGAACGGGACGTTCCAAACATCGCTCTCGTCCGGCGCGACGTTAAAATCGCCGCACAGCAAAACGTCCGAATCGACATCGTACGCTGCATCGAAAAATTTTCTGAGTCGCTGAAGCCAATCGAGTTTGAACGTAAATTTATCAGTCCAGAGTTCCGTGCCGTTCGGAATGTAAGTATTGACGATGCGAATGTTTTCGATTGTCGCAGCAATCAATCGTTTCGGCGCGTCTTCGGCGTCGTCGGGAAAATTATACTGAACGTCTTTGATTTGATGTTTCGACAAAATCGCCACGCCGTTATAAGACTTTTGCCCCATAAACGCGGCGTTGTAACCGGCGTCGTTAAACGCTTCGAGCGGAAATTTTTCGTCAACGCATTTGGTTTCCTGAAGACATAAAACGTCGGTTTCAGTGGTTTCGAGCCAATTTAAAACCTGTTCGAGCCTGATGGCGATTGAATTTACATTCCACGTTGCGATTTTCATTTTAAGATTAAAATTTATCACAAAGACGCGAATAAAACAGAAGAAAATTAACAGGGATTAAGAGGATTAAGAGGATTAAGAAGATTAAGAACAGGACTTTCTCAAATTTGAGTCGGAGCGCGGGCATCCTGCCCGCAAAGATTGCGCGAGCAATCTAAAGCAAGCCCGATAAAGTTCAATGTTGATTTTTATCTAAACTTTGGGCGAACGCTCTGAAGCGTTCAAGAGCGGGCAGGATGCCCGCGCTCAGACAATGACGCTTCTCAAATTTGAGAAAGTCCTGGAGAAGATTAAGAAGACAAAAAACAATTCATAAAAATCATCTGTATTTATCCCTGTCTATCCTCTTCATCCCTGTTAATTCTCTTGTCTTTATCTGTGTTTATCCGCGTTCATCTGTGGTTGATTTTCTTCCGGTTTTGCCGTTACGCGCGTTGCGTTCCCAGAAAACGCCATCCGAAAAGCCCTGAATCTTCTTATCGTTTTCGGCTAATGCGAGCCGTTTTTCCGCCAGCAGACAATAATTTTCGTCGGCTTCAATTAACGTAAAATTTCGGTTTAATTTACGGGCAACGGCGGCGGTCGTTCCCGAACCGGCGAACGGGTCAAGAATCAAATCGTTTTCATTCGACGAAGCTAAAATAATTTTTGCCAGCAATTTTTCCGGTTTTTGCGTCGGATGCGCTGTATTTTCGGGCATTGACCAGAACGGAACGGTTAAATCCGTCCACAGATTAGACGACGACGTTAAGCGGAAATTTCCTTCGTCGCTCGTTTCCCAATCTTTCGGCGCGCCGTTTTCCCGATACGGCGCGAGAACTTTTCTTTTCATTTTTACGGCGTCGGCGTTAAAAAAATATTCATCGGAAACGGTAAAAAACCAAATATCTTCGGACGCATTTTTCCAGTTTTTTAACGCGCCGCGTCCCTTTTCGCGCTCCCACGTTATTCGATTTTGCAGCCGAAAATATTTCATTCCGACGCGCTGAATCGCCGACGACGAACGCCAATCGCCGCATATATAAATCGAAGCCGTCGGTTTTAACAATCGGACGATTTGCGAAATCCACGCGTCGAGCCACGTTTCGTATTCTTCGACGGAAGTCTGTCGAAACGAATTTTCGCCGAAGTTTTTCGTCAGATTATACGGCGGGTCGGCAAACAGCAAATCGAAGGTTTTTTCGGGCAAAAGCGGTAGAGCTTCAAAAGTATTCCGGTGAATAATTCGATTGAGAATTTCTTTTTCAGTTGCAATGTTTTCTAAATGAACCAGGTTTTGCCGGTAAATCTCGGTCTCTTCTACGGTCAAACGAAGCGTTCGATTGCGCGGCGCGAGTTCAGGTTTTACGGCTTTTTCGGTTTTCGCCATAATTTATTCAGCTAAAATCAAACCGGCAATCAGCGCCGCTCTTTTCGGAATATCGTCAATCAAAATATGTTCCGCAAACGTGTGCGCGCCGTCGCCGGAAATGCCCAGACCGTCAAGAACCGGAACGCCGAGCGCACCGACGAAATTTCCGTCCGACGCGCCGCCGACCTGTGTTTCGCCTAAATCGTAATCAAATTTCAAAGCGATTTTTCTGGCTTTTTCATAAAGATTGACGACATTTTCCGTGCGTTCGAGCGACGGGCGATTGGTCGCGCCGGTTATTTCGAGTTTGACGCGCTCATCGAAAGATTTTAAATTTCTGATTTCGTTTTCGATTCTCTCCGCTTCGCTCATCGACGTAAAGCGCACGTCGATAACGCATTCGGCTCTCGCCGGCACGACGTTTGAAGTCGTGCCGCCGTTGATTGTCCCGACGGTTACGGTCGTCCCCGTTTCAAAATTATTAAACGCGTGAAGTTTTTCGATTTGGCGGGCAATTTCCAGAATTGCCGACGCGCCTTTTTCCGGTTCGAGTCCGGCGTGCGCGGGAACGCCGTGAGCTTTTAACGTATAATTTGCCGTTCCCTTGCGTCCGGTTTTTACGCGTCCGTTTGCCGAAGGCTCGCAGACAAGGCAGAATTCCGATTGTTTCGCTTCGCTCTCGACTAACTTTCTGCCCGTCGGACTTCCTATTTCCTCGTCGCACGAAAGCAAAATCGTAACCGGTCGCGGCAGCTTCAGATTTAAGACAGAAAATGCGCGCAGGATTTCTAAAATCAAAACGCAATTCGCCTTCATATCGAAAACGCCGCAGCCGTAAAATTTATCGTTTTCGATTCGGGTCGGATTCTCCTGAAAACTTCCCTTCGGATGAACCGTGTCCGTGTGTCCGAGAAGCAAAACAGATTTTTCATTCGACGCAAAGGCGCGAATAATCAAATGTTCGCCGTAATCATCGGCGGAAATTCTTTCGATTTGGAAATCGTTTGAGGTTTTCCGCGCCTGTCGTTCGAGCCAATCGACAACCGCAGCGCTTCCCGACACATCGCGCGACGGCGATTCAATGTCAACGAATTCACGAATCGAATTTAAGATGTTTGTCTGCCGGTTTTGAAAATAATCGAAAAGCGTTTCCATAGCGGCGATGCAAGGGAAAAGGAAGTAAAGACTACGAAAAAAAAGAATGCGGACGAATGGAATCGAACCATCACGAGCTTGCGCCCACAGGCTTCTGAGACCTGCGCGTCTACCAGTTCCGCCACGTCCGCGCGTAAAAAGGTAAATGTGATAATACGAATTTAACGGCATAAGTTCAAGAACGCGCAACGGATTTGTTATATTTGAAGTTATGGAAAACCATTTGCGCGATAATTTAAGCGAGATTCGGCAAAAAATTGTTGAAGCGGCGCGACACGCGGGTAGAAATCCCGATAAAATAAAACTCGTCGCCGTCAGCAAAACGCATCCGGTTGAAACTTTGCAGGCGGCAATTGCAGCAGGCGCAAATGTTTTCGGCGAAAATAAAGTTCAGGAAGCCGAAGGAAAAATCGAAATTATCGGGCGCGAAAACGTCGAATGGCATTTAATCGGGCATCTGCAATCGAACAAAGCGCGTAAAGCCGTTAAACTTTTCGATGTCGTTCACACGATTGATTCAATCGAACTTGCCGAACGTCTGGAACGCATTTGCATCGAAGAAAATCGGGCGAGCTTGTCGGTTTTAATCGAAGTGGATTTGGCGAACGAAGCGACGAAAAATGGTGTTGCAGAAAAGGATTTGCCGCCGTTGATTAAATATTTTAAAACCTGCGAGCGTTTGAAGTTGATTGGTTTGATGATTATTCCGCCGTATTTTGAAGATGTCGAAAAGGCGCGTCCGTATTTCAAACGTCTGCGCGAAATCCGCGACGAACTTTTACCGGACGGCGCGCTGTCGATGGGAATGAGCCGCGATTTTGAAACGGCGATTGAAGAAGGAGCGACCATTGTGCGCGTCGGGACGGCGATTTTCGGCGAGAGAGAAATTTTTGCCCACAGATGAACACGGGCAAGGAAACTTTTAACGTCAATTTTAATTTTATGCTTTTACCAATTTACCCGTTTATCAGTTCGATTGTTTTCTTAGCGGCGGCGATTTTCGTCGGGTTGCTTCTTTTGCGCTTGACGTTCAGTTATACAGACCCGAATCCGTTCGGCGCGGTCGGCAGATTCGCTTTTAAAATCAGAAAAATCACCGAGCGTTTCGTTTATCCGGCGGCGAGATTACTGGCGCAGTTTCGCGTGAATATCAAATTCGCGCCGCTGGTAACGATTTTTCTGACCGTCATTATCGCGTATTTTTTGCTCGGCATTATTCAGAATACGTTTTTTATTATCGACGTTCTAACGGCGGCGCTGGCGACCGGAAACATCAAAGCGTTAATCGGCGTTCTGCTCTACGCGGCAATCAGCATTTTCGTTTTGTTTATATTTATACGCTTTCTGTCGTCGTGGTTCGTCTTCTCGCGCAGCACGTTTCTGGGCTTTGTCGGACGCGTTACCGACCCGGTTTTAATACCGCTGCGCCGTATAATTCCGACCGTCGGAATGTTCGACATTTCGGCGATGCTGCTGCTGCTGCTGCTCGGTTTTCTGCAAACGATTATTCGCAATATATTCGGGTTTTAATTAGCGTTTTTCAAACGCTTCGGGCGAGGACGAGCCGTCGCCCGAAGCGTTACCTGCACACATTCTTGTCAAGATTCCGACAGGCGCGTTATACTGCCTTTTTAATAAATTCAATCAAAGGAACGATAAAAAATGTCTGGACATTCCAAGTGGCACACTATTAAACACAAAAAAGGCGCGCTCGACGCCAAGCGCGGCAAGGTTTTCACTAAACTTATTAAAGAAATCACGGTCGCGGCAAGAACGGGCGGCACGGGCGATGTTGACTCGAACGCGCGCCTTAGAAAAGCCGTCAACGACGCCAAAGGGCAGAATATGCCGAACGACACGATTGACCGAGCGATAAAACGCGGCACGGGCGAGCTTGAAGGCGTCAACTACGAGGAAATCACCTACGAAGGCTACGGCATCGGCGGCGTCGCGGTTTTAATCGAAACGATGACCGACAACCGCAACAGAACCGTTGCCGAGCTGCGGCATTTGTTCTCGAAAAACGGCGGCAACCTGGGCGAAGCCGGTTCGGTCGCTTGGATGTTCGACAAAAAAGGCTTGATTGTCGTCGATAAGGAAGCGCGCACTGAAGACGAGATGTTTGAAATCGCCATCGAAGCCGGCGCGGACGACGTTTCAACTGAAGGCGACGTTTTTGAAATCTACACCGCGCCCGACACTTTCGACACCGTTTCCGAAGCCGTCAAAGCCGCCAAAATCGAACCGCAGGCAGCGGAAGTTTCGATGATTCCACAAAACTACATCAAGCTCGAAGGCGACGACGCCCGCAAAATGCTCAAACTCTACGAAGCCATCGAAGACCACGACGACGTGCAGAATGTCTATGCGAATTTCGACATTGACGATGGCGAGATGGAATAAGGATAATCCCGAGATAAAAAAAGTTGTGAATTTAATTAGGCTCACAACTCTTTTCTTTTAATAGGCTTTACCCGTATTCAAATCAATCTTCTTTCCCATTCGGTCGTATTTAATTGCGATTCCCATAATCATCGCTCCTATAAAACCCATCATCAAAGCGATAAATAAAAATCCGTGTTTGCTGTCGTCTCTTGCAATTCCGATTTCAAGCGGAATCGAAAATTGTTCGCCTTCAAACGCGGAAATTTCCTTTTCAGGATTCAGCCAAATTTTTAAGTTTTTTTGATGACACAGTAATAACGCCAACTCAGGCGCTGAACCAACTCTCCAAAGCAGCGAGCGGTTGAATGGATAAACTGAATTGTCAGTTGCTGTGATAATGCCGTCGCTTGATTCGTTTACACGACATCCTTTCACGGTTATTTGTTTTGTTGAGTAATCACTCTCGTTATATCTTTTTCGAGTTAGGTCAAAACCTACGATTGCCAGTGCGATTAAAACAGGTATTAAACCAAAATAAAACAATCCCCGATTATTCGAGCCGCGCCTCAAGCGATTAAAAATAAAAGAAATTAATATCGCAATTGAAGATGTAGTAAGTATTTTTACAAAAAGTTCAGACATAAAAATATCAAAAATTGAATAACAACAGAATCCATTTTAGTTACGCTTTCGGATGCGCTCTATCATAAACTTCGATAAGTTTTTCCATCGAAACGTGCGTGTAAATCTGCGTGGTCGAAAGGCGTACGTGTCCTAATAATTCTTGAATGTCGCGCAAATCCGCGCCGGAATCGAGCAGATGCGTGGCGAAGGAATGTCTTAAACTGTGCGGCGAGATGTCGGAATGAATGTTCGTGCATTCCTTGATGTATTTGTCAACCATTCGCCCGACGCTGCGCGTTGTGATGCGCGTTCCCTGATAATTCAGGAAAACGGCTTGCTCGTCGCGCTCGGCGGGCGGACAATTGGCGAGAAAATCGGCGCGGGCTTCGTTTAAGTAAAACATCAGCGCCTGCAAAGACGGCTCGCCGAACGGCAGGATGCGCTGTTTCTTGCGTTTGCCGGTTACACGCACCAGTTTTTCGCGGAAATCGATGTCTTTTAAGTTTAAGTTGACAAGCTCGCCGACGCGCATTCCGGTCGCGTAAAGAAATTCTAAAATCGCTCTGTCGCGCCTTCCCAAATCCGTTTCCAAATCCGGCGTTTCGATAAATCTAACGGCGTCTTCCATTGAAAGATGGGTCGGCAGTTTTCTTTCGATTCGCGGCGTGGCGACTAATTTCGCCGGATTATTTTCGAGAATACTTTCGCGGACGAGAAATTGAAAAAACGTCCTTAACGAAGCTAACTTTCTGGCAATCGAAGTTTTCTTTTTATTCAAACCGTGCAGATTCGCCATCCATTCACGAATCGTTAAATGGTCGATGTCTTTGACGGGAATCTGTTGACGCGTTCCGTCGGGTTTCAAAGGCGCGATGTGTTCGTGAAACTGTCCTAAATCGCTGGAATAATTTCGCAGCGTGTGTGTGGAAACGTTGCGCTCGTAGCGGAGATGTTCGAGAAATTGTTTTAAGTATTCTTCAAGCATAAATTTATGCTACCAAAGATTAATAAATCACGGGACGATATTTCGGTTCGGGAACGGATTTGCCTTCAGCCAGAGCGGTTTCGAGCCACGCCCGTTTTGCGGTTTCGACTTCGCTTAAGGCTTCGGCGGGCGTTTCGCCGAAAGCCGAGCAGAATTCCAAATCGGGAATATCGGCGATATAACCGCCGTCCGCTTCGCTGTAAAAAATGTTGATGTGATAATCGCGCTTCATTTTTCTTTTAGCTCCAAATCGTGCCTTTCCACTAATTTCAAAAACTGTCTGACCTGATAAGATTTTGCCTGCCCGCCAACGTTTTGCAAATTTACGATTTCTTTTCGGGATGAGTGAAAATGTGATGACTGCCCGATATTCTCGAAAGCGTAAAACCGAACGATTCGATAATAATGGCAACTTCGCCAAATCTGACATTATGCGGATTGTTCAAAATCTTTTGCAGAAGTTTTCGCTTTTTTATCGGCGCTTCGGAACATAGTAACCTTTTCGCGTTCTGACCGACAAGTTTTGTTTTGCTTTGACGGAGAGCGAAATTGCGCGGAATTCGCCGCGCCGTTCGGTTTCGTTTTCGGGATAATAGCTTAAAACGTATTGCTGGGCGAGTTCGGCGGAGATTTGGTTAAAAGCAGAGTCTAATTCGAGTTCGTCAATCGGCGAATAAACTGTTCCGCCGGTTTGCGCGGCTAATTCCTGCATTCGGCGTTCGGCGGCGAGAATGCGGATGTTGGCATTGCCGCCGCGCGCGCCGGTTTGTTTGAAATTTTCAAATTCCTTTGTTTTGACGACGTAAACCTGACAGTTGGCAGCTTGCGCGGCTTTGACCGTGTCGTCGAAAGTCGCGTCGGAAATCGTGTCTTCGCCGTCGGAGACGATAACGATAACGCGCCTGCCGCTCGCGTCTTTGAGATATTCAGAGGCTTTAATAATCGCGTCGAGAAGCGCGGTCGCGCCCGCAGGCGGCGGAAAATTTTCAATTGCGCCGATGATTTGCGAGACGTTTTTCGTCAAAGGCTGTTCGAGGCGCGTGCCGGTCGAAACCGAATAAAGCGCGGCGAAATCGCGGTCGGGGCGAATAACTCTTTTGAAAAACCGAATCGCCGCTTTTTTCTCGAACTCGCGCGCCGTCGTTACGCTCGAACTGTTATCGAACAGCAGCGCCAGAGAAACGGGCGCGTCCGAGCGTGAAAGCTCGCCGATTTCCGCCGGTTTGCCGTCGATTTGAAGCTCAAAATCTTCCAGCTTCAAATTCATCACGGCGCGATTCTGCCGGTCTAAAACCGACACCGGAATCGGCACGAGATTCGATTCGACGCTGATAATGTCCACATCATCTTCGTCTTCGATTTTAGAACGTGTTTTCGGCGGCGGCGCGGGTTTTAGGATGTCCGAACTCGTCTGCGTCGGCACATAAACAATGTTCGGTCGCGGTTTCGGTTTCGGAGTTTCCGGCGGTTTGACGCGCCCCGACTGCGCGAAAAGATTTGAGAAAGCGGCAAATAAAATGAAAGAAAAAATAAATGTCCGCGCAAAAAAAACGAGTATTGCCATATATTTATTACTTTTCTTTTAAGTTAAGGTTTCACAAAAGCCGCCGCTTTCTTTTCCGGCTCGCAAACTTCGATTGTTTTATTTTGCATTACCGCCGTTTTGGTTTCTTCGGCAGGCAGTCCGAGTTTTTGGCGAATAAATTTTTCGGCGTCGGCTTCGACCAATTCGCCGCTCGCCACGAACGCTTTTTTTATTAACGTATCGCCTTTTTTTTCGACGTTTGCCGGTTCGATAAAGATGTTCCAGGGCGAACCCCAACCGCGTGTGTCGCCGGTTGATTTGCGGTATTCGTAATGCGCGGTTTTCTGTTTGTCAATGCGCGAATCGGATTCGGAGACGACGGGGAAAGTTATTTTCAGCGCGTCGAGATTCGCGCGCGTGTCGGCGACGCTCGCGTATTCGCCGACGCCGATAACGTCGAAACCGTATTGTTTATATTTGTCGTAAAACTTCTGCGCGACCGGCGCTTCGAGCTTCCAGTTCGGACACCAGACGGCGAGATAGACGACCATTATGAGCTTTTTGCCCTGCGCGAATTCGCGCAAATCGACGCTTTTATCATCGCGCACAGATTTGTAATTCCAGTTTTTATATTTTATTTCCTTTTCCTGCAAAGGCGCGTATTCGTGCTGCGCAAACGAATGCGTAAAACCGATTAATAAAATAGTCAGAGCAAAAAGCATTTTCATATTATTTAAACTCCCGTGAAGGAAAGATAAACGTTGAGATGCCGAAAAACAAGCAAAAGTTAGCTTTCGCCTTTTGAAGTTATCTTCTTCTGCCGCCGAACCAGTAGACGCAGTTAAGGTAAATTCCCGTCAGAGCCGACAAAAACGCCAGCGCCGAAAATAATAGTAATAAATATGTCTGCCAGCCGCCCGCGAAATAATAAAAATGTGCCTGCCGAAAAAAGCGCGTCGCCGAATTCGGCGGCGGAGTTTGCAGCACTTCGCCCGTTTCGGCGTTGATTAAAATCGATTCCATTCCCATTCCGCCGACTGCCTGATAATACGGCGCGCCATCGCGCATCAGCAAAGTCAGCGCGGTTGTCGGCAAAGTTTTTCCCGCAAATTCGTGCGCTTTTAGAATCGCGGCATCGGGAGCGATTTTCACGCGGCTTCGGTCAATCGAGTCGATTTTGCCGCCTTCGACAGTGTTCGGCAGCGCATACAAAAAACCGCTCAAAGCCCACGCCAGAACCGGAATCGAAACCAGCAGACCGAGCCACAAATGAAGTTGATAAACGAATCTTCGCATAGGAATGTGAATCAATAGTAGAAGCCGAATCGGTGAGCGCCGCGTCGGAGCGCGGGCATCCTGCCCGCTAATCGAGCGTGCGAGCGCGAATAAACGCCCGAATTAAATTCAAACTCGAATTTAATTAAACGCTTTCCGAACGCTCGAGGCGCGTTCGAGGAGCGAGCAGGATGCCCGCGCTCCCGGTAAAAACGCTTTTATTTTCCACTGTTGATTGGCAATAAGAATATCAACCGCGGACGCACACAGATTAACACAGATAAAGCCGAAATATTTAATATTCAAACGGTTTTTATCCGCGTCTATCTGTGTTAATCTGTGGTTAATTTTCTTTCTTAATTTCAGGAGATTCCAGCAAAAAACAATGAGCAATCAATCAACCGTCGCCGACATTTTCCGCCGCGCGCTCGAAATGAGGAAAGCCAATCCGAACGCGTCGCTCAAAGACTTAAAAGCGCAAATCGTCGGCGAATTCGGCGGCAGACCGTTTCCGCCGACTTATAATCTGACGATTCCCGAACTCGACAACATCGCGCCCGAAGAAGATTGGACATCAGGGCTTTCAGTGGTTTTGCGCGGCATTCAAACCGAAAGTTGGGAAGAAATCGCGCACGGCATCGTCATCAGTTTGGAGCAGGTGGAAAATTACCCGAAACAGTCGGGACGCGAAGACGACCCGGACAAAGAATGGCGCAACCGACACAAAGGCATCAGCGATGCCGAAGACAAAAATCTGAGCAAATGGATGCCCGAAGATTTGATGAATATGGCTCAAAGGGCGACAAAGCGCAAGGTTTAGAATTTCCGCAGAAGATTTTCAGCCGCGAACAAACACGAAAGGACACGAAAGTTTTTAAGATAAGAAAATATAAAACGGTTTTGCTTTAGTTTTTATCAGTCTTAATTTTCGTGTCTTTTCGTGTTTGTTGGCGGCTAATCCAGTTTTGAAATTCGCCCGGCGGCTTCGTCCGTTACGATGCACAAGCCGGAAACTTTGCGCGCCTCGAGTTGATTGATTTTTTCGCCGGCTTCGGCGTAAATCAGATTTTTCGCTTCGACTTTTTCAAACGAAACGATTGACCAGCGCGGCGCGTTTATCTCGCTCGTTATCTCTGCCGACGCGTTTTTATTTGCCGCCGTTTTTCTTTTTTTCGCCGTCATATTTAATTTCGCGCCGAATCTTTTTCTCTAAAAAACATACCACAAGATTTTCGATAATTTCAGTAAAAGTTTCCACGTCCGGCGTTTTTCAAAGTTTATGCGGCGCGTCCGCTTTGTCTACTGAATAACCGTTCAGTTATAATCAGCCGGTATGAAATTCAGCGAAACAATCTTTCTGACCGGATTTCCCGGTTTTATCGCCGTGCGGCTCGTCAAACGGCTGGCGAAAAACGACACGCAGTTTTTCCTGCTCGTCCAACCGGAATTTGTCGAAAAAGCGATGCGGGAAGTCGAGCAAATCGCCCGCGAAATCGGCACTTCGCTGGAAAATTTCGCGCTTCTCGAAGGCGACATCACACGGCAAAATCTCGGAATGACCGAAGCGGATTTGGAAATCGCGCGCGCCGAGACGACCGACGTTTTTCATCTCGCCGCCGTTTATGATTTGGGCGTGAAAAAGGATTTGGCGTTTGCGGTCAACGTCGAAGGCACGAAAAACGTCAACCAATTCGTCGAATCTCTGCCCAATCTGCGGCGTTATAATTACGTTTCAACCTGCTACGTCGCCGGACTTCGCACGGGCGAAATTTTGGAAACCGAACTCGAACACTCGAAAGGTTTTCGCAATTATTACGAGGAAACGAAATATTTGGCGGAAACGGAAGTCGAAAAATTAAAAGAGAATTTGCCGGTTACGATTTTTCGCCCGTCGGTTGTCGTCGGCGATTCGCTGACCGGCGAAACCTCGAAATACGACGGCATTTATTCGCTGATTTTATACTTGCGAAAAGCGCCGCATCTGCTTCGTTTCGTCAACGTCGGCAATGAGACGGTCAAATTAAATCTCGTTCCCGTCGATTTCGTCGTCGAAGCAATGGCGGTTTTATCGAAAGACGAAGCGGCGACCGGCGGAACAATCCAGCTCGCCGACCCGAATCCATTGACTACGGCTGCGCTTTTCGACACGATTGCCGAAGCGCTGACGGGCAAAAAATCCATTATCAAACCGCCCGCCGCGCTGATTGAAAAATCCTTAATGCTGCCGGTTTCGCCGCCAATCAGCGGCTTGCCGTTTCCGGCTGTGCCGTATTTTTTCGTGCCGCAAAGCTACGACACGACAATTGCGGAACAATTGCTTTCAAAACACGACGTTTATTGCCCGAACTTCAAATCTTATATTAGAAATCTGCTGGATTTTGTCGAACAGCACCCGAAATTATAAAACGCTTGCGGCTTCCCGTTAGTTATTTAATTATTAACTGAAAAAATGACAAATCAAAAAATAAAATGCGTCGGCGTCGTCGTCAAACCGAATCACGCGGAAGCGTGGGCGACGGCGTGCGAAGCGGCGGCGTGGCTGAAAAATCGCGGCATCGAAACCGTTACTCAATCGCGTCCGGCGACGGAAATAAGCAATATTGAAAATGTCGATGTCGAAAATTTTAAACGCGGAGTCGATTTGATTGTCGTGCTTGGCGGCGACGGCACGATGATTTCGACGGCGCGGCTGACGGGCGCGCGCGCGGTTCCGGTTTTGGGCATCAACTACGGCAGTCTCGGATATTTGACCGAATTTCGCATCGAAGAAATTTTCCCGGCGCTCGAAATGATTTTGACGGGAAATTACGAAATCGACCGCCGCCTGATGCTCGATGTCGAACATCTTCGCGGCGGCGAAACGCTCGCGACGGGGCGCGTTTTGAACGAAGTGGTTATCAATAAAGCCGCTATTGCGCGGATTATCGAAATCGAAGTCGAATGGAATAATCTTTTCGTCAACTCGTTTCGCGCCGACGGTCTTATCGTTTCGACGCCGACCGGCTCGACCGCTTACAACCTTTCCGCCGGCGGTCCGATTATTTTTCCGTCGATGAACGCCGTCGTCATCACGCCGATTTGCCCGTTCACGCTGACCAATCGCCCGATTGTCGTTCCCGACAACACGGAAATAAAAATAAAATTAAAGAACGACATCGAAGGCGTCGTTTTAACTCTCGACGGGCAAATCGGGCATCAACTAAAAGCGGCGGATACGGTTTTAATTCGCAAAAGCTCGACCGACTTTAACCTGATTCAGCCGCCGAACCGCAATTATTTCGACGTTTTAAGAAATAAACTGAAATGGGGAAGGTGAATTAAGTAAAGACCGTTTCTCAAAAATTCAGTTATCCGAATAATGTCGGCTGTTCTTTATCTTCCTTACTCTCAAAACCTTCGGGAAACCAGCGATAAACATTCAAATCGCACCGACCTTTTTCACTAAATTTCACGCCTTCGTCTTCGAGCATTTTTTGCTGTAAATTGACGGGCAGCATCATTTTCCCCGTCGAACACGCGCCCTGCGAATTGATAACTCTCTGCCACGGAACATTTTCCGTATCGGCGGCGTGCATTACATATCCGATTGTGCGCGGCGTGTAACCCGCGCCGAGCATCCGGGCAATCTGCCCGTAAGTCATTACTTTTCCTACGGGAATTTCGCGCACGATTTCATAAACTCGTTCCTGATATTTTTTATCGTTGACCGGTTCGTTATCCATTTTTCCTTCCTAATTTTCGTTTAAAAGTATTGGCAAGCTGATTGATTTCCTTGACGCGCAGAATTTTTGCCGCGATAACAAACGTAATTCCGCCCAAAACAATCGGCGCGAAGGCTTCGGTGATTTTCGGCGAAAGTCCTTTTGTTCCGAGTCGATTAAACAAAAAATGGTAACTCAAATAACAAACCAGCGACATAATCGCCGCCGCCGCCGCGATTCGTAAAAACGATTGAATTATATCGCGCCCGTCGATGCGTTCTATTCGTTTTCGCATCATCAGAGCAAGCGCGAAAAAGTTGACGAGCGCAACGCACGAAGTCGCCAGCGCGACGCCGACGTGAGCGAAACCGTTCGGATATTCGGGCGAAACGCCGTAACCGGAAAGCCAGTTGCGAAACAGAAAACTCGCCAGAGCATTGACAATGATTGAGCAGACGGCAATAATCATCGGCGTTTTCGCGTCGTCGAGCGCATAGAACGCGGGCGACAAAATTTTGATTGCGGCGTAACCTGTCAGTCCGATTGAATATCCCGCCAAAGCCCACGCCGTCATCGGAACGTCCGATTCTTTAAACGCGCCGCCGTGCGAATAAAGCAGACGAACAATCGGTTCGCCCAAAATCACGAGTCCGCAAGCCGACGGCAGAGTCATCAGAAAAACCAGATTGAGCGACGACGAAAGCGTTTGGCGGAAATCACCGAATTTCCCTTCGCTCGCCATCCTCGACAAAACCGGAACGGACGCCGTGCCGATGGCGACGCCGAAAAGTCCGATGGGAAACTGCATCAGGCGAAAAGCGTAGCCGAGCCACGAAAGCCCGCCGTCGATGCCGGAGACGAAAAACGTGTTTATCATCACGTTGATTTGCACGGCTGAAGTTCCCAAAATCGCCGGCGTCATCAGCGCCATCACTCGTTTTACGCCTTCGTCGCGGAAATTGATTTTTGAAGTAAATCTGAAACCGACTCTGAATAAAGACGGCAGCTGCATCAAAAACTGCGCCGCGCCGCCGATTAAAGTTCCGATTGCCATTCCGATAATCGCCCACTGCGCCGGAAGTTCGGGAATCGCATTTTTGTCCCCGGTTTTAAGCCAGCCGCCGCCCGAAAGCCAGTAGGCGAAGGCGAGACCGGCGAAAATTGAAACGACGTTGAAAACAGTCGAAGCCGAAGCCGGAACGCCGAAAATGCCTTTTGTATTAAGTACGCCCATTGCGACGGCGGCAAGCGCGACGAGCAGAATAAACGGAAACATTATCTGCGTCAGAGTCGTGGCGAGCACGGCTTTTTCGGGCGAAAATCCCGAAGCAATCAAATCGACGAACTGGCGCGCGAAAATAATTCCGACGATGCACACAACGCTCAACACAATTGCCAGAGCATTTAAGACAAGACTTGCCAGTTTCCACGCTTCCGACTCGCTTTTGTTGATTTGATAATCGGTGAAAACTTTGACAAACGCGGCGGAAAGCGCGCCTTCGGCAAACAAGTCGCGCAGAACATTCGGGATACGGAAAGCCACGACGTATGCGTCGAAAACAAATCCCGCGCCGAAGTAATAAGCGAAAACCTGTTCGCGCGCAAGTCCCAAAATGCGTGAAAACATCACGGCAATCGAAACGATTCCGGCTGACTTTGCAACACTCGTTTGTTTGGTTACTGGTTTTTCGGCATCGATTCGTTCGGCGGCGGAAGATTCGGTTAAAAGTTCGGGAGTTTCTTCGGATTGGTCTTTTTCCTGTTCGATTTGGTTCATTGCATTGGTTCGGGCAAAATTCAAAGTTTGCATTATTCAGGCAATTTCGACAAGTTAAAACGTAAAAAAAAGAAGCAGTATTTATCTGCTTCTTTTTAGTTTTTTAATTTTTTGTAAATTTGTCTTATTCGTTAATTCGCGGGCGCGTGTCGGGATATGTGATGCGCGTTCGGGCGATTCGCTGGTCGAGCGGAATTCCGGCGTAGGCAATCGGCGCTGCTCCGCCTAATTGTCCCTGAATAATGGAAACGAGCGAATTTTGAAAGCCGCGAAAACGCGTGTTATTGCCGCGCTGGTTGAAAATTACGAACAAAACTTTTCCCGTTCTGGTCTGCATCTCGCCGCATAAAGAACTGGCGCCGCCGTCGGTTTCGCCTAAAGTCCCGGTTTTGCCGACGACACTGCCGCGCGAAAAATCAGTGTCGAAACGATGTTCGAGCGTGCCTTTATCGATGCCGGCAACCGGCATAATATCGGCGAAAGTCATTTTGTTTCTGGCTAATTCCTTCTGCAAAGTCCGCAGAAGTTTCATCATCGCCTGCGGCGTAACGCGGTTGATTCCCAAACCGCTCGATGTCTGCAAAACAAATTGTTCAGCCGGGATTTGCGCGTTCATCTGCACGACACGCGCTACAGCGTATGGACCGCCGAGCATATCGCCCAATTTTTCAGCCAGGTAATTGTTTGAATAACAGAGCGTCAGTTTTATAATTTCGCGTATCGGCGCCGATTCGTGCGAGAAAAGCAGTCGGGCGTTGGTCGGAATCGTCTGCACGTATGAGCTGCCGGTGATTGAGACGCTCGGAAAACCGCCGATAGAATTGACGTTTCTAGAATTGACCAGATAACTTTGCCAGGCGCGATTAGCTGCGGTTGAACGCTTCGCGCCGTCCATCGTCGCGGCGAGCGACGCGCCCGCCCGCTCGGTCGAGCTGCTGTGATTCATTACGAAATTCCCCGTAACAATCAAATCGCCGCTGATTTGCCGGACGCCCAAACGATTCAGCTCGTTTGAAAGCGCAACGCCGTGTTCATAACCAAAAACCGGGTCGCGTCCCGAAACATAAAGATTGCCGTTGAGCGTGCCGGTCAAAGGGTCAATCTGCCCGTCCGACCAAACGCTCGTCTGAAAACGATAATCGGGTCCGAAGGTTTTGATGACGGCATAAGCTGTTGCAACTTTGACGTTTGAAGCCGGATTAAAAGCGTAATTTGAATTGCTGTCGAGAACCGTGTTGCCGTTCAAATCTTCGACGAGAACGCCCGAATAGCCCGGAATTTCCATATCCGCCAAAACCGGAATCGACGTTTTTCGTCCCGCAGCCGCCATCGAAGTTACCGGCATCGAGCTGCCCGTCTTTTTGACGAGCGGCGGCGCGGCGGCGGGAACAGGTTGAGCCGACGGCGAGACGACAATCGGCTGCATCAGCGGTTTGACCGCCTGACCGAAAACGGCGGAATCAGCGCCGGTCAGGAAAATGAGCGCGAAACCGAGCCATAGACCTTTATTCTTAACGAAACTATTCATAATTATTGTGTGTAAATCGGACGCGCGGCAGGCTTTCCCGTTTTCGTTTCCCGTCAGGTGTCGGAAAAACTTTTCAAATTATACCATAACAGCCGCCGCCGGTTTCAAGCAAAGAATTTTTTCTTACCTTTTATTCGGTCGCTTTCGACGGTTTTTAAGATGTCTGCGTTTTTGGATTAGATGCTAGGATTTAGTATTTCTTATAACTGCAATACTATTTACTTATACATTAGATTTCATAAAAATAAAAGATTTTTTCAGGCTGACAGGACTTTCTCAAATTTGAGTCGGAGCGCGGGCATCCTGCCCGCAAAGATTGCGCGAGCAATCTAAAAACGCCCGATATAATTTAACGTTGATTTTTACCTGAACTTTTGGAGACGCCAAAGCGCGTTCAAGAGCGGGCAGGATGCCCGCGCTCCGACAATGACGCTTTTCAAATTTGAGAAAGTCCTGGCTGAAAAACTATTTTCAAAAAAATCTTTTTATAAAAAATTCGAGTCTGGTTTTTGAATATAAGCAGGCAAGACAAAGTTCTGAGGTATAATGAAGGAATGAAAGTGCCAACAAAATTTGTCAAAACTTTGTCTGAAGAAGAACATAGCAGACTAAGCAGGAATCATCAAAGAGACGAGAATTTT
>JAABUN010002328.1_pt1 | contig 34440 bp, 32 predicted proteins | sample 5559311 | NCBI WGS metagenome assembly JAABUN01 (sample SAMN10711877, study PRJNA513370) | rock metagenome | isolation source: Antarctica rocks | place: Antarctica: Victoria Land, Siegfried Peak sud | reverse complement strand
GGTGTCCTGCTGGCCGGCGAAGGACAGGTCCGGCAGGTCCTCGGCGGTAGCGGAGGAGCGTACGGCAACCGGTCGGGACCCGAGCCCGACGTACGCCGCCCGCACCGCCTCGGCCACCATCGGCGGCACGGCGTTCTCCGTGAGGCCGGCTATCCCGTGCTCCGCGACGGCGAGATCGTACGCCGCGGTGGTGAGCACGAAACCCGGTGGCACGGGAAGCCCAGCCGCACTCAGCCGGGCCAGCGACCAGGCCTTGCCGCCGACCTCGGCCAGCTCGACCTCCGGATCGTCGAGCCGACGTACGTAGCCGGTCAGGACTAGCCCTGCCCGACCTCGACCCACTGCCTGCTCGCAGCTGAGCGAAGCATGGCGTCACAGATAGCGGCGGCCCGGGCGCCGTCGGCGAAGGTCGGCAGTCCTTCCGGGACCGCCCCGTGGCCCTGGTGGGCGTCGATCGCGGCGTACGAGTCGGCGACGTAGCTCTCGAAGCACTGCGCGTAGCCCTGCGCGTGCCCGGCAGGCAGCGAGGAGAGCCGGCGCTGCTCGGCCGACCCGTGGTTGGGGTCGCGCAGCAGGATCCGGTTGCCGTCGTCGCCACCGACCCACAGCTGCTCGGGGTTCTCCTGGTCGAACGCGACGCTGCTCCGCATGCCGTCGATCTGGATCCACAAGCGGTTCTTCCGGCCGGCGCTGAGCTGGCTGATCACCGCCGAACCGGCGATGTCGTTCCTGGTGCGGAACATGATCAACGCCGTGTCCTCGGTGTCCACGTCGATCATCTTCTCGCCCTCGGTCGGCTCCGAGACCGTCATGGTCGCGACCGAGTCGGCGGGTCGCTGCTTGATCGTGATCGAGGTCGTGGCCACCAGCTCGGCGATCCGGTCCCCGGTCACCCATTCGACCAGGTCGCACCAGTGCGACCCGATGTCGCCGAAGGCCCGGGACGGCCCGCCCGTCGTGGAGTCCACCCGCCAGCTCGTGGAGCGTGGGTTGAGCAGCCAGTCCTGCAGATAGCTGCCGTGCATCAGGTTGACCGACCCGAAATCCTGGCTCTGCACCCGGGCCCGCATCTCCCGGGCCATCGGGTGGAAGCGGTAGGCGAACGGGATGGTGTTCACCACCCCGGTGCGCTCAGCGACGGTCGTGGCCTGCTCCGCGTCCGCCAGGCTGACCCCCAGCGGTTTCTCGCACAGCACATGCAGGCCTGCCTCCATCAGGGCCACCGCGTAGGGCACGTGGGACGAGTTCGGGGTGCAGATGTGCACCACCTCGACCCCACTGGCCGCGACCTCCTCGACCTCGGTGTAGGCGTGCTGGACCCCCCACTGCGCGGCCACCTGGCGAGACCGCTCCGGGGAGGAGGCCATCACGCCCACCACCTCGGCCCCGGCGAGCAGCGCGGCGCGGCGGTGCACCTCGCCGATCATGCCCGCGCCCAGGATTGCCACTCGTCGTCGATCAGCCACGAAACCCACCCTAGCCAGTGCGTCGGGGCAGAATGGCCGGGTGGGTGCCGCCCGGATCATGCTCGTCGAGGACAGCGAGGCCATCCGGCTGCCAGTGCTAGCCGCTCTGGGCGCCCAGGGCTTCGTCGTCCACGGCTCGGCTGACGGCGCGGATCTGGAGTCGATGCTGGGCACCTTCGGTCCCGACCTGGTGATCTTGGACGTGATGCTGCCGGGCCGGGACGGCTTCGAGCTGTTGAAGATCATCCGCCGCTCCAGCACGGCGGCCGTCGTGATGCTCACGGCCCGGGACGAGCTGGCCGACCGGGTCCAGGGGCTGCGCCAAGGTGCGGACGACTACCTGGCCAAGCCCTTCGCCATGGCGGAGCTCGTGGCCCGCCTGCACGCGGTGCTTCGTCGGTCCCGACCCGGCGGGAGCACCATCTCGATCGCCGACCTGGTGGTCAACGACGACGCCAGCGTGGTCCAGCGATCCGGGCAGACGCTGGACCTGACCGACACCGAGCGGCGGCTGCTCTGCTATCTCGCGGGCCACCTCGGCCGCCCGGTGAGCAAGACCCAGATCCTGACCGCCGTCTGGGGCTACGACGGATTCGACGAGAACGTCGTCGAGGTGCACGTGTCCTCGCTGCGGCGCAAGCTCGAGGCCGGCGGCGGCAGCCGGCTGCTGCACACCGTACGAGGTCGGGGCTATCTGCTGGGCTCACCCGGATGACCCCGCTGAACACGGTGTCACCCCTCGGCACGGTGTCACTCAGGCGCCGGGTCACCGCGGCGGTGATCGCCGTGCTGGCCCTGGTCCTGATCCTGCTCGGGGTCAGCGTGAACGCGGCCTTCATCGCCCAGTCCAACCGCAGCCTGGATGCGCTGCTCACCGGCCGGGTCCAGCTGGCCCGGCAGCTGGGGCGCACCGGGGCCGGTCCGCAGCAGCTGGTGAACCGGGTCGAGGCCGACGGCGTACGCGCTCATCTGCGGCTGCGCAACGGGACCGAGTTCGGCACCTCTGTCCCCCCCGGTGCGCAGGTCAGGTCGAGCACGGTGGTGCTCAACCAGGTGGGCCGGCTGAACGGCGCCGAGCTCACCTTGTCGGTGGACACGTCGCTGGCCGCCGGAGCCCGGACCACCCTGCGCCGGGTGCTGCTGATCACCGGGCTCGCCGCGCTGCTGGCCAGCGCGGCGCTGGTCACCGTGGCGGTCCGGTTCGCCCTGCGCCCGCTCGACGCGATGGCCGAGTTGGCCAAGACCATCGCCGGCGGAAACCGTGGTCAGCGGCTGCTGCCGACCCGGACGGACACCGAGATCGGCCAGACGGCCGCCGCCTTCGACGAGATGCTGGACGAGCTCGAAGGGGCCGAGACCAGAGCCCAGCAGGCCGAGGCGCGGACCCGGACCTTCCTGGCCGACGCCGCCCACGAACTCCGTACGCCGGTCGCCGGTGTCCAGGCCGCCGCGGAGACCCTGCTGCACCACGGCGACCAGCTCGACCGCGACCAGCAGCAGCGCCTCCAGGCCCTGCTGATCGGCGAGGCGCAGCGGGCGGGTGCCCTCATCTCGGACCTGCTCACCGCAGCCAGGCTTGACGCCGGGGTCGAGCTCGAGCTCGGACCGGTCGCCCTGGACCCACTCGTCCAGGCCGCAGCGCAACGGGCGCGCCTGCTGCGCCCGCAGGCCAGCATCACCGCCACCGGGGAACAGGTGATCGCCTGGGCCGACGCCGGCCAGGTGACCGGGATCCTGCACAACCTGGTCGACAACGCACTGCGCTCGGCCGGTCCCGAGGGGTCGCTGCGGCTGATCACCAGAGCCGCCGGGGACCAGGTCCTCGTCGAGGTGTGGGACAACGGAGGGGGGGTCGACGCCGAGGACCGGCTGCGGATCTTCGAGCGACTGGTGCGCCTCGACCAGGCCCGAGCTGCCGACCAAGGTGGTTCCGGGCTGGGTCTGGCCATCGCCCGGGGATACGCCCGCGCCATGGGCGGAGACCTGACCTGCGACGATCCGCAGGGCCCCGGGGCGGTCTTCCGGCTCACCCTTGCGGCGGCGGTCTCGCGCGCAGACCGAGGCGGGGTCTTGCATAGTGGAGGCGAGGCCGACCGGCATCGATCCTGATCAGAGAGATCCGACGTGAACCTACCCGAGAACCTGCTCAGCCTGCTGCGCGAGCGCAGCACCTGCTACATCGCCACCACCATGACCGACGGCTCACCGCAGATCACCCAGACCTGGGTCGACACCGACGGCGAGAACGTCGTCATCAACAGTGTCGAGGGCTTTCAGAAGATCAAGAACATGGAGCGTGACCCGCGGGTTGCCGTGACGATCTCGAACCCGGCGAATCCCAGCCGCTACGTCGAGATTCGCGGTCTGGTGCTGTCGATCAGCCCCGACGGCGGCGCGGAGCACATCGAGATGCTGGCTCAGAAGTACCTGGGCACGCCCTACCCCTGGTTCGGCGGTCGAGATCAGACCCGGGTGATCATCACCATCGAGGCGACCAAGATCAACACCATGGGCTGACCTCCACGGGTCAGCGGTCACCCGGTCCAACGTCGGTGACCGGGTGCGTCCCGGTGAACGTTGCAACGAGCTCCCGTTTGAGCACCTTGCCGCTCGCGCCGACGGGCAGCGCCTCCATGACGTGGATGACGCGCGGATACTTGAACGCGGCGAGACGCGGCCGAGTGAAGTCGACGACCTGGTCGGGGTCGACAACATGGCCTTGGCGAGCGACGACCGCAGCGTGCACCTCCTGGCCGTGAACCTCATCGGGCAGCCCGAACACCGCGGCTACGGCCACGTCGGGGTGCTGCATCAGAACGGACTCCACTTCGGTCGGATAGACGTTGTAGCCGTTGCGGACGACCAAGTCCTTCAAGCGGTCGACGATGGTGAGGATGCCGTCGCGGTCGAGCGTGCCCAGGTCGCCGGTGCGAAGCCAGCCGTCGACGACGGCTTCGGCCGACTCTGCGGGATGGCCGAGATAGCCCTTGAAGAGGTTGGGGCCGCGCACCACGATCTCGCCGAGCGCGTCCGGGCTTTCGAGGAGCTCGATGCGGCCTTCGACCTCCGGTTGGGCGATCGCGACCTCCATGCCCCACAGCGGACGGCCGACGGTGCCCGGTCGCACCGGCTCGTACACGCTGTTCACCGCCACGGTCGGACCGGCTTCGGTGAGGCCGTAGCCTTCGTGGACCTGCGCGCCGAAGGCTGCCGAGAACGCCTCGAGCACCGTCACCGGCAAGGCGGCGCCGCCGGAGATCGCAAAGCGCAGCGGGGGGCGCTCGTCCCGGCGCGCCACGGCCGCGATCATGCCGACGAACATGGTGGGCACGGCGGTGAAGACCGTGGCGCGGTGGAGGATGAGCAGATCCAGCGCTTCGTCGGGATGGAACCTCGGCAACAGGATGATCGACGCCCCACGGCGGAAGGCAAGGTTCAACACCGCGCTCTGCCCGAAGGCGTGAAACAGCGGCAGTCCGCCGAAGACGACGTCGTCGGGGCGGATCTCGATGGCGTCGAGGAGCGTGGCATGGATCTGTTCGACCATGGCCAGGTGCGAGCCGACCGCGCCCTTGGGGGTGCCGGTCGTACCGCTGGTGTAGAGGATCGTGGCGGCGTCCATCGGGTGGACGGGGACGACGCGCCGGATCGGTGTCGCCGCCGCCGCCTCCACCTCGAGCTGAGGCAGGTTCGACCCGTCCGCCTCGGGTGCGGCGAGCACGGTGATGATCGGCACGCCCGCCGACCAGGCGGCGGGCAGTGCCTCGTCCAGCACCGGTGCGGCGACCACGGCGAGGTCGGCGCCGCTGTCGCGCAGCACGTGTTCGATCTCGCGCGCCTTGAACAACAAGTGCACCGGTACGACCACCGCGCCCAGGGCCAGGACGGCGTAGTAGACCCGGACGAAGTCGGGGACGTTGGGCACGAGCACGGCGACCCGATCGCCGCGGCCGATCCCTCGTCGCCGCAGGGCACCGGCGTACGCGCAGGTCTCGGCCCACAGGCGGCCGTAGGAGATGGTGGCACCCGAGAAATGCAGGGCGGCCCGGTCCGGGGCCCGCGCGGCGGTCTCGGACAGCATGCTCGCCACCGAGAGCGTGGCGAAGCCCGGACCGTCGACCGCGTCATCGGGGTGGTGGGTCATCAGCTCCTCCTGAGCAACGGGTTTCAGCAGCAACGTGGGATCAGCAGCAACGGGTTTCAGCAGCAACGGGGGTCAGCGGCGCAGTTCTGCCTTGCCGAGGGCCGCGAGGTGCACCTCGTCGGGGCCATCCGCGAGCCGGAGCGCGCGGGCACCCGCAAACATCGCGGCGAGCGGCTGGTCGCCATCGAGGCCGGCGGCGCCGAACAGCTGGATGGCCCGGTCCAAGATCGTCTGGACGGCGCGGGGCACGGCGATCTTGATGGCCTGGATCTCGGTCATCGCCCGTCGGTTGCCCACGGTGTCCATCAGCCAGGCGGTCTTCAGCACCAGCAACCGCAGCGACTCGATCTCGATGCGCGACAGCGCAGCCCACTCCCGCACCACGCCTTTGTCGGCAAGGGAGGAGCCGAACGTCGCCCGTGCCCGGGATCGGTCGCGCACCAGCGCCATCGCGTGCTCGGCCATCCCCAGCGCGCGCATGCAGTGGTGGATCCGGCCGGGTCCGAGGCGGGCCTGGGCGAGGGCGAACCCCTCTCCCTCGCCCCCGAGAAGATTGGCGGCAGGGACCCGGGCCTCGTCGAAGACGATCTCGGCGTGTCCGCCGTGGTCCCGGTCGTCGTAGCCGAAGACGGTCAGGGGACGCACCACCCGGACACCCTCGGTGTCCCGCGGGACGAGGACCATGCTCTGCTGACGATGCCTGGCCGCGTCCGGGTCCGTCCGGCCCATCACGACGAAGACGGCGGCGTCGGGGTTCATGGCGCCGGTCGCCCACCACTTGCGGCCCGAGATCACGTACTCATCGCCGACTCTGCGGATGCTGGTGGCAATCTGCGTCGCGTCTGACGAGGCAGTCTCGGGTTCGCTCATGCAGAACGCCGACCGGATCGAGGCGTCGAGGAGCGGCTGCAGCCAGCGCTGCTGCTGCTCGGGTGTGCCGAAAGCTGCGAGCAGGTCCATGTTGCCGGTGTCGGGGGCGGAGCAGTTCATCGCGACCGGTCCGAGGCGGGGGTGCCACCCGGTGAGCTCCGCGACCGGTGCGTACTGCAGGTTGGTGAGGTGTGCCCCGTGCTCGCCGGGCAGAAAGAGGTTCCAGAGCCCTCGTTCGCGGGCGCGCGCCTGCAGCTGAGCGACGACAGGCCGCAGCGTCCACTCGTCCGGCGTCGCGGCCAGCTGCTGGTCGAGCACCTCCTCGGCGGGCACGACCTGGTCGTCGAGGAAGGCGCGCACGTCGGCGAGAAGCTCTTCGGTGCGGGCGTCGTGGGCGAAATCCATCTCACTCCTCAGCGTGGGCGGCCCAGGCCAGGCCTTCACGGGCGATCGGCTCGGCGAGGTCACCGAGGCGGCCGAGACCCTCGCCGACGGTCTGGCCCGAGCCGTGGCGGTAGTGGATCTGCTCGATGACCACGGCGAGCTTGTACGCCGCAAAAGCGCGGTACCACGATAGGTCAGGCACGCGGCTCCCGACGCGGGCGGCATAGGCGTCGACCAGCTCCGCGAAGTCCGGGTAGCCGGCCGCCGGGTCGACGGAGCCGCGGGCCAGCGACGCCGCCTCCTGCGGTAGGGCCGAAACGTCCCAGTAGAGGCCGAGCAGGCCGAGGTCGACCAGCGGGTCGCCGACAGTCGCCATCTCCCAGTCGATCACTGCGGCGATCCGGAGCGGGCCACCCTCCACCGCGATGATGGTGTTGTCCAGCCGGTAGTCGCCGTGCACGATCGTGGGCCGGACGTCGGCGGTCCGAGGCATCCCTCGGCCGAGCCGGGCCTGCAGAGCGTCGAGCGCGGGCAGCTCGCGCGAGCGGGACGCCTCGTACTGTCGCCCCCAGGTGCTGAGCTGGCGCTCGAGGTAGCCGGCGGCACGGCCGAAGTCTCCGAGGCCGAGCGATTCCGGCTCGAGGGTGTGCAGCTGTGCGAGCGTCTCAGCGAGCTCGATGCTCACCCCGTGCAGATCCTGGGGGCTGAATCCCTGGTTGTCGTCGGGGTCCGCGAGGACCCGACCGGCGACGTGGGTCATGACGAAGAACGGGGTGCCCGTCACCTGTGCGGCGATCGTGTCGTCGGTGTAACCGACGACGAGCGGGACAGGTACGGGGCTGTCCTGGAGCGCGGAGATGACGCGGTGCTCGCGTCGCATGTCGTGTGCTGTGGCCAGCACGTGCCCGAGCGGCGGCCGGCGCAGCACCAGCGGCACCCGGGGGCCGTCGATCCGGTAGGTCAGGTTGCTGCGCCCGCCGACGAGCAGGGTCGCGTGCAGCGGACGGTCCATCAGGTCGGGCCGGACCTCGGTGAGCCAGCGGGCAAGCCCGCCGACGTCCAGCCCGGGCACGTCGTTCGGGGCAGCCAGGTCGTTCAGGGCAGCACCGTCGTCGAGGGCAGCACCGTCGTCGAGGGCAGCACCGTGTCGGAGGCGACCGAGGGGTCGATCAGGATCTTGGCGTGCGTCTCCGGGTCGGTGAGGGCCGTGAACGCGTTGTCTACGCCCCCCAGCCCGACGGTGCCGGTGACGACGGCGGAGACGTCCACGTCACCCTCGGCGAGCGCGTGCAGGCTGTCGCGGAACTCCAGCGGTGAGTAGCCGACGACGAACCTGAGGTCGATCTCCTTGTTGACCGCGAGGGAGGGGCGGATCCGGTCGGCGCCCATGCACACCCCGACGACCACGACGCGGGTGTAGAGCGGCGCGCCGGCGAGGATGGTGTCGATCATGCCGGGAAGGCCGACGCACTCGAAGACCACGGGAGCTCGGGGCTTGGTCAGGCCGAGCTTCTGCAGCGTCCGCCACACGTGCCACCAGGGGACGGGGAGCTTGCGCATCCCCTCGATGGTGTCCAGTCCCACCTCGTACGCAGCCGTCATAGTCGCGAAATGCCCCTGGTCCGCGACGGTGAACGGTGACGCCTCGGCCGGGTCCACGGCCACGTCCGCGCCGCACCGTAGCGCCAGCGCGCGTCGGCCGGGCGACAGGTCGCTGGCCACGATCGTCCGCACACCGCGGGCCTTGAGCACCGCGATGACCGCGAGGCCGACCGGACCGCAGCCGATCACGACGGCGACGTCGTTCTTGGCCACCTCCCCGCGGGCGACGGCATGCCAGGCGACGGCGGTCGGCTCGGTGAGGGCGGCGAGATCCGGGGCGAGTCCGTTGGGCACCCGCAACGTCAGCGACTCCTGGACCACGACCTGCTCCGCGTACGCGCCGGGCGCCTCGGTCGACAGCCCGATGCCGTCGACCTGTCCGCCACGACGGACGATGGGGACGCTGACCACCGGCGTGCCGGTCGGGAGCGCACCACGGGTCCCCGGCGCACGCGTGCCCGTGCCGCGGTCGACGACGACACCGTAGATCTCGTGGCCGAGGACGACCCGCTGGTCTGAACGCAGGTAGCGGGGGTAACCGGCCAGCTCCAGGACCGGGACGAGCTGATCACCGTGCTGGCGGGCGTGCAGATCCGAGCCGCAGATGCCGCAGCGCTGCACGTCGAGCAGCAGCTGACCGGGGCCGGGCACGGGCGCGGGCAGGTCGACGAGGTCGAGCTCACCCCGGGTCAGGGTCACCGCCTTCATCGCGCCGGCTCCGTGATCTGGCTGTGCGCCGTCGTCAGCCGGTAGGCCCCCGGTGGCCAGCGTCGGGCCAGCCGGCTGAACCGCCAGGTCCAGTCCGGCCACTGCGACGCGTTGCGCCCGGTCGCGTCCCGGTAGAAGGCGGTGCAGCCGCCGACTTCCCAGACGGTGGACCGCAGCTTCTCGTCGAGGTCGGCGTTGAAGGTGTGATAAGTCGCAGGGTCGACCTCGACCGCCGTCGCGCCACTCTCCTCGAGCGCCCGCAACGCCCTTCTGACGTGCTCGATCTGGGCCTCGATCATCAGCAGCACCGAGGTGTGCCCAAGGCCCGTGTTCGGCCCGAGCATCATGAAGTAGTTGGGGAAGTCCGGAACCGACGCACCGAGGTAGGCGCGCGGCCGGCCCTGCCACACCTCGTTCAGGAGCCGTCCGCTGCGACCGCGCACCCGATCGGCGAAAGGGATCTCGGTGACCTGGAAGCCGGTGCCGAAAATGATGACGTCGACCTCACGCTCCACCCCGTCCGCGTCGACGACTGAGTGCTCGCGGATCTCCCGCAGGGCGCGAGGGACCAGGGTCACGTTCGGTTGCTGCAGGGCCGGGTACCAGTCATCAGAGGTCAGGATCCGCTTGCACCCGAGGGTGTATTCAGGTGCGAGCGCCGCGCGGAGCGCCGGGTCGGCCACCTGCTTCTCCAGGTGGGCCCGCGAGACCCGCTCGATCAGGTGCATCAACCCGGGGCGCTTGGCGAAGGCCAGGACGAGCATCTCCTTGCTGAGATAGTCCCGACCGCGAGCGAGGCGCTGCAGCAGCGGGAACCGGCGGAACCGGGCCCGTTCGCGCTCGGTCACCGCCCGCTTGGTGTGCGGCATGATCCAGGGTGGGGTGCGCTGGAAGACGTACAGCTGAGCGGCCTGGTCGGCGATCTGGGGCACGTACTGGATGGCTGAGGCGCCCGTTCCGATAGAGGCCACGCGCTTGCCGGTGAGGTCGTAGCTCGCGTCCCAGCGGGCCGAATGCATCACCTTGCCGGTGAAGCGTTCGAGGCCGGGAACGGCGGGCAGCTTGGGCTCGGTGAGCGGTCCGACGGCGCTGACGAGCACCTCGGCGGTCCAGGGACCCTCGCTGGTGCTGATCGCCCAGCGCTGGTCGTCCTCGCGCCACTGCGCCCCGGTGACCTCGACCCCGGTCCGCAGGAGATGGCGCAGGCCGAACCGGTCGAGGCAGGAATGCAGGTAGCGCCGGATCTCCGGCTGCGGCGAGAAGGTGGAGGACCACTCAGGGTTGGGTGCGAACGAGAAGGAGTAGAGGTTCGAGGGCACATCGCAGGTCGCGCCCGGGAAGGTGTTGAGCTGCCAGACCCCACCGGCGTCGTCGGAGCGCTCGAGGATCACCACGTCGTCGATACCCGACTCCCTGAGCCGGTGCGCCAGGCCGATGCCGGAGAAGCCGCTCCCGACGATCACCACTTTCGCGGAGCGGAGCTCCGAGGACTCACTGCTCACGACGCCACCCCCCGGGCCAGCATCTTGGCCCGGTCCGCGGGCGCGGACCGGGCGGCGAGCAGCATGCCGACGGCCGCAACGGCGAACGCGACCGGGACCAGGACCGCCATCGCGGTCCGCAGGCCATGGGCACTCGCCTCTGCGGCAGCGAGCGAGCCGGCCGACCCCGCGAGCGAGTCCGACAGCAGGCCCACACAGATCGGCCCTCCGGCGCCGCCGATCAGATAGCCGACCGCGAAGATGAGGCCCAACGCGGTGGAGCGCTGCTCGGGGGCGACGACGTCCGCGGTCGCGGGAACGAACGACGCCAGGTAGACGATGCCCAGCAGGTACCCCAGGGACATGAACAGCACCAGCTGCCACAGGGCCGACGGTGCGGCGGCAAGCCCCACGAACGAGCTCACCGCTGCCAGCGCCAGGCAGGCTGCACTGGCCCGGTCACGCGCCGTCGTCGACCGGACGCGGGCGCGGTCCAGCACCCGACCGCCAACGAGCAGCCCGATGAGCCCGGCGACGCCGATGATCACGCCACTGGTCGACGCCGCTGGGATGAGGCCCAGGCCGTAGTAGCGCTGCAGGACGGGGGTGATGAAGGTGCCGATGGCGTACGCAGCGAAGTTGTAGCCGGCGAACGCCAGGGTCAGGCCGTACAGGGAGCGGATACGCAGCAGGTCGGCGATCGAGGCACCCTTGGTCGACGTCGAGACCGGCCGGTCGTCCGTAACGGTCGGGATCGCGTCACTCGCCCCGCGGCGCGGCTCGTGGATGCGCAGGATGAGGACGGCGACGACCAAGCCCGGCACAGCAGCGATCAGGAACGGGGCCCGCCAGCTGCCGAGGGCCTCGGCGATCGCGCCGGCAGTGAAGAAGGCGAGCAGCGTACCGATCGGGAAGCCCAGCGTGAACAACGCGGTCGCCCGCGAGCGTCGCTCGGACGGGTAGAGGTCGGCGATCAGGGAGCCCGTTGCCGGGGAGTAGCTCGCCTCGCCGACGCCGACGCCTACCCGTGAGGCGAGGAAGACCCAGAAGCTCGAGAAAATCCCGCCGACCGCGGTGAACAGGCTCCACACGATCAGGCCCCACCCAGCGACGGTCCGGCGCGGGATGCGGTCCGCCAGTCGACCGAGGGGCACGCCGGCGAGCGCGGCCACGAGCACGAACGCCGAGGCGAGCACGCCGACCTGTGCGTCGTCCAACCCGAAGTCGTTCTTGATCTGCTCCAGCACCACTGACGGCAGCGCCCGGTCGTAGAAGTTGAGCAGGTTGCCCGCGAACAGCAACCCCAGAACCCACCGGGCCGAGGACAGCGGGCGAGGTTCGACCTCGAGCGTGGGTTCCGCCGGTGTGGACATCCGTGTCCTTTTCTTCCAGAGAGTCGTCATCGCCGCGTTGGTGGCCCCGACAAGAGCAGTTCGGCAGAGTCAGATTAAGTGGGCGGCAGGCAGCATGTCGTTAGAGGAAATGTCAGCGATGTGACCTCTTCGTTGTTCTTGGGGCCAACGAGAGCCATACAGTTGGTTCGTGGATTCCCCTTCGGCGACGCCGTGGCCACGGCGTCGGCGGATGCCCGAGCTCGCGAACCTGGACGACGCCACCCTCGCCAAGGTGGCAGGGTTCGTGCAGCGGCTGCGCGAGTCGGTCGACGACTGGGCCGACTGGTTCCTGCGGCTCGTCCGCCAGGACATCGCAGGTTACGACGTGCTCTCCGACGACGAGATCCGCGACAATGCACGCTCGCTGTTGCAGGAGGAGGTCCTCGAGCTCAGCTCCCTCCGCATCCCCGACGACGCCCTCCGCCATCGGCTCCAGGACATGGCGCTGCAGCGCGCTGCCCAGGGCATGTCGCCCGAGGTGCTCACGCTGGGATACCAGCTCGGATCCCGGGAGCTGCTGGTGCTGATGGACAGGCTCGCCGAGGAAGTCGGCCTGCCGTTCGACCTGCTGCTCGCAGTGCACGACAGCACCTGGGAGTTCGCCAACGAGGCCGCTGCCGTCTTCGCCCGGGTCCAGCGCGACCTCTCCGTCGAACAGGCCGGCCTGGACGCGGAGCACCGGTCGAGGTTCGCCCGCAGCGTGCTGACCGGAAGCTCCACCGCCGAGCAGATCCGCCGCGAGGCACCGCTGTTCGGCCTCGACCCGCGCGCCGGTCACGTCGCCGTCGCGGCGCGAGCCTCGTCCTCCTCAGCCGGGGAGTCGGTCCGGCGAGCGATCGCCCAGGCCGTACGGGTCCCCCCTGACCGTCTCGTCCTCTCCGACCTGGGGTCGAACCTCGGCTGCATCACCTCAGTCGTCCCCGAGGGCATCCGCGGGCACCTGGTCGCCGTCGGGCCGACGCTGCCGCTCGATGAGCTGGCCAGGGGCTTCGACGACGCACTCCTCGCCCTCGGGACCGCGGAGCGGCTCGGCTGGAGCGGGGTCGTGCGGCTCGCCGATCTGGGGCCGATGCCCCTCGTGCTCGCCATGCCGAGCGTCGCCGCACGACTCGAGGCGCAGCACCTCACACCGCTGGCCGACACGGGCCAGTTCGGCGCCGACATCGAGCAGACGATGCGGGTCCTCATCGAGTGCGACCAACAGGTCGACGCGGTCGCCCGCAGGCTGACCCTGCACCCGAACACCGTCCGCTACCGGGCCAACCGCTTCCGCGACCTGACCGGACTCGACATCCGTCGCACCCAGGATCTCGTCACCGCTTGGTGGCTGCTGAACCGTCGCCGGGGCGCTCCGCGGCAACCGTGACGCGGGTCGGGTTCACCGGGGGGTTCGTCCTGCTCCCTGGTTGAGAACGACTGACACCAGCCCGGCGACGGCCGCCGGGTCCAGGTCTGCTTACGCTGTGATCTCGGGGACCCCTTGAGCGACCGACCCTGGAGCGACCGACCTGTCATGAGAATCGAGGCCCCCGTGGTGGACGTCCCCGACTTCGATGCCGTCTACCGTTCGAACGCCGACCCCTGGGGGGTCCGGAGCAGCTTCTACGAGCGACGGAAGCTGGAGATCGTGCTGGCCTGCCTGAACCGCTCGACGTACGCCACGGCCTGGGACCCGGCCTGCGGCGTCGGCGAGCTGGCGGCCCGGCTGGACGCGCGGGCCGACCGGGTCCTGGCCACCGACGCCTCCGCCGAGGCGGCGCAGCTGTCCCGGACCCGCAACGCCGGGCTGACCGGGGTCGAGGTGGGCCACCAGGCCCTGCCCGCTCCGCCCCCCACCGGCTGGCCCGAGTTCGACCTGGTGGCACTGAGCGAGTTCTTCTACTACCTCACCCCCGAGGACCGGGCTGCCGCCCTCACCATGATCAACTCCGTGACGGCCGACCGCGCTGAGCTGATCAGCCTGCACTGGCGGCACAAGCCACACGATGCCTGGCTGAGCGGCGCCGACACCCAAACCGAGATCTGCACCCAGCTGCGGCGCGACGGCTGGCAGCCGATCGTGCACCACGAGGACCGCGACTTCGTCCTGGACTCCTTCGAGCGGTCTCGGGAGGGTCAGGGGGAGTCATCCCCCCGTCGTTGAGCGACCGAGGCAGCCGGTGATCATGGCCGGGTCATCCACACCGGATCGCCGGCCGGTCACCCCGGTTACCCCGGTCACCCCGGTCACCCCGGTCACCCCGGGCGGTCATGGGCTCGGGGTATTGGCGGCCGTCCTCCGGGCGGCGCCGCGGGTGCCGGCCGACGGGCTGGCCGCGGCCCTGGTGGGTCTGGATCCACGGGACCGGCCGACGGCGATCGGGTTGGTGGTGGTGTCCGCGCACCCCGACGACGAGACCCTGGGTCTCGGCCGCCTGGCCCACCAGTGGGGTCAGAGCGTCGGATCGGTGACCGGGGTGCTGGCCACCGCGGGCGAGGCCTGCGTGGATCACGTGATGCAGCGGCCACCGGGCCTCGCCGCCCGCCGGGTGGCCGAATGGCACGCGGCGCTCGACGAGTTCGATTTCACCTCCCGGCACGTGCTCGATCTGCCGGACGGGCAGGTCGGCGACCAGGAGCAGAGGCTGACGGCCGCGGCGGAGTCGCTGCCCCTGGTCGAGTATCCCGTCTGGATGACCTACTGGGCCGAACCCACAGCCGTCGAGAGCCGCGGGCAGCTGGTGGTCGTCCCCCACGACGCCGCTGCCGAGCGCGCCCACCACGCAGCCTGCCTGAGCTTCACCTCACAGCTGGAGCCCCTCACCGCAGGCGCAACTCCGGTGGTCCCCGCAACCATGCTGGCCCACCTTGGCGATCAACTGCTGATCGTGGAGCGCGGTCTGGCCGCCGCTTGCCGGGCGGCGGATCTCACTGTCGTCAACACCTTGTTCCCCCGGGTGCAGACCTCGGCCCGGATGCCCGGCCGCGCCACCCACGGCCTGGGGGCCCTCCTCGCCCGGCTGGTCGCTGACGCAGCCGACCCGAGTGACGTCAGTGCATGTCCAGCTGGATCCGGTTGATCAGATCCTCCAGCGAGTCCTCGAACTCCAGATCGTAGGAGCTCGAGGACAGCTCCGCCGCCATCCCGAGCAACCGGGGATAGTTGCTCACGTCATTCGACTCGAAGAACTCGATGTCGGCCTGGGCGGACATCTCGGGCTCGCCACCCGTCGTACCCACCTCGACCAGCAGGTGTCCGAGGAGGAAGATCGAGAACGAACGGTAGACGGTGACGCTCTGTTCGGCGGAGAAGCCGTAGTGGTCGAGTCCGTTCAGGAATCCCTCGACCCAGCGCAGACTCCGCAGCGGTGGCCGCAACCACGGAGCCGAGGGTGGCCGGGAGGCCACCAGCGGGAAGATCTTCGGATGTTCCACGGCGACGGTCCGTACGCCGTGGGCCATCTGCTGCAGGAACTCCTGCCAGGTGGCCACGTAGTTACCGGTGATCGTCATCACGTAGAGCTCGTCCATCCAATACTCGACGACTCCGTCCAGCAGCTGTTCGCGCCCCGGGACGTAGCGGTAGAGGGCCATGGCCTCGACGCCGAGCTCGGCACCCAGCCGGCGCATGGTCAGCTGATCGCGACCGTGCACGTCGAGAAAGCGGACCGCCTCGCGCAGGATCACCACCCGGTCCAGGGTTCGCCGCGGGCTGACCGACCGACCGGCCGGCCCATCATCGTCCGTCGGACGCGTCGCACTTTCGCGTGTCTCGGCCTCGGCCATCGGTCACCCCTGTAGGCGGAACTAGGCTCCGCGCTCCTCCTCGCTTCCCCCACGAGCAGGTCGGCCGCAGCGGAGGTTCACACCATGGACCGCTCAGAACAAACGGGCGGCGACGCAAACCGGATCGCCTTTCCTGATCCCCATCATAGGCGCCCTGAGCCGGGCAGCTGCCGCTATCCCGCAGTGGTGGTGATGTGTTCGATGATGGCCGTGGTGGAAACCGACGGTGTACGCGGCAGGTAGACGACCTCACAGATGTCGCTGAGGAAGTCGAACCTCCCCGCCCAGTCGTCCCCCATCACGAGCACGTCCGCCCGGTGCTCGACCAGGTAGTCGCGCTTCAGGTCGAGACTCTCCTCCACGAAGACGGCGTCGACCACCCTCATGTTGGTCACGATCTCTACCCGCTCGTCCTGGGTGAAGACCGGATAGCGGTCCTTCTTGGCGAAATTCAGCGCATCGGAGGAGACACCGACCACCAGCCGGTCACCGAACGCGGCAGAGCGGTTCAACACCCGGACGTGGCCGACGTGGAAGACGTCGAAGGTTCCGAAGGTGATCACGATCTTGGCTGCCACGTCTGGTCCTCCCGACCTCCTGGGTGGTGTCCCGGTCGGACACCGACCGCCCACCCTAAGGCCCGGACCCCAGCTCCCGCATCGAAGCGGTTAGTCGAGCACCGTACCTTGGGCTCCGCCATGGCTCTCCTTCTCGACCCGACCCCGCTGCGCGTCAGCCCGGCTTATCGGAGGCTGCTGATCGGGCTGGGCGTCTCCACCATCGGCACCCAGCTCACCGTCGTGGCCGTCGGTCTGCAGGTGTACGACATCACCCGCTCGACCCTCGCGGTCGGCGTCCTCGGCCTCTGCGCCCTGGTGCCACTGGTGGTCCTCGGTCTCTACGGCGGGGCGTTGGTCGACGTGTACGACCGCCGCCGCGTGGCGCTCATTACCTCGTTCGGCCTGCTCGCGGTCACCATCGCCCTCGCCGTCCAGGGGTGGTTGCACGTCGACTCGGTGGCACTGCTCTACGGCCTGGTCGCGGTCCAGTCCGCCGGTTTCGCCATCAACAACCCGGCGCGCACGGCGATCATCCCCCGGCTGATCGAGCCCGAGCTGCTGCCCGCGGCCAACGTGCTGCAGACCATCGCCTTCAACATCGCTCTGACCACCGGACCGCTGGCCGGGGCCGCACTGGTGGCGGCCTTCGGCTTCCAGGCGGCGTACACGGTTGATGCGGTGCTCTTCGTGACCGCACTCTGGGCCTTGTGGCGGCTGCCCAGCATGCCCCCGGAGCTGGGGGACGGCCCGGCGCCCAAGCGCGGCCTGGCCTCGGTGGCCGAGGGCCTGCGCTATCTGGCGACCCGGTCCAACGTCCTGATGACCTTCGTGGTCGACCTGATCGCGATGATCTTGGCCATGCCGCGGGTGCTGTTCCCGGCCGTCGGCGTGCTCCTCCTGGGCGGCGGAGCCACCACCACGGGACTGCTGACTGCGGCGTACGCGGCGGGCGCGGTCCTGTCCGGGGTCTTCTCGGGTGGGCTGGTCCGGATCCGGCACCAGGGTCGGGTGATCGTGGCGTCGATCGTGGTCTTCGGACTGTCGGTCGCGGCCTTCGGTGGCGTGCTGCTCTGGGCCGGTGGCACCGCCCCGGTCCGGGTGGTCGTCCCCGCCCTCGTCATCGCCATGGTCTTCCTGGCCGTCGCCGGCGGGGCCGACGCGGTCAGCGCCGTCTTCCGGCAGACCATCCTGCAGTCGGCCACCCCGGACCAGATGCGTGGCCGACTGCAGGGTGTGTTCATCGTGGTGGTGGCCGGCGGCCCGCGTCTGGGAGACCTGGTGCTAGGAGTGGAGTCCAGCTGGTTCGGCGAGGGTTGGGCCGCGGTGGTCGGCGGCCTGGGCTGCGTCGTCGCGGTGCTGGCGGTGGCCGTCGTGCAGCGCCGCTTCCTGCGCTACGACGCGCAGCATCCCGTCGCCTGAGTCAGCTCCCGCCGAGCTCGGCCAGCACCAGCTCGAGCTGGTCCAGACCGTGGTCCAGCTGGTCGGGGGTGATGACGATGGGCGGAGCCAGCCGGATGGTCGAGCCGTGGGTGTCCTTGGCCAGCACCTTGCGCCGGGCCAGCGCCTCGCAGACCTGACGACCGGTGCCGAGCGCAGGATCTACGTCCACCCCGGCCCACAGACCCCGGGCCCGCACCCGCAGCACCCCGCGACCGATCATCGCCGAAAGCCGCTCCGTCAGCTGCCCGCCCAGCGCGGTCGCCCGTTGCTGGGGCTCGCCGCTCGCCAGCAGCTCGACGACCGCCCGGCCGACCGCACAGGCCAGCGGGTTGCCGCCGAAGGTGCTGCCGTGCTGACCGGGCTTGAGGACGCCGAGCAGGTCGGCGTCGGCGACCACAGCCGACACCGGCACGATGCCGCCGCCGAGCGCCTTGCCGAGCAGATACATGTCGGCCACCACGCCCTCGTGCTCGCAGGCCAGGGTCGTCCCGGTGCGACCCAGACCGGACTGGACCTCGTCGGCGATGAACAGCACGCCGTGCTGGCGGGTGAGCTCGCGTACGCCGGGCAGATAACCGGGCGGCGGAATCCGGACCCCGGCCTCACCCTGGATCGGCTCCAGCAGCACGGCGACCACGTCGTCGCTGATCAGCTCGGTCAGGGCGTCCAGGTCGCCGTACGGCACGGTCCGGAAGCCGGGAGCGTACGGGCCGAAGTTGCCCCGCGCGTCGGGGTCGTCCGAGAAGCTGATGATCGTGGTGGTGCGACCATGGAAATTGCCGCCGGCCACGATGATCTCGGCCCGACCGGCCGGCACCCCCTTGACCTCGTAACCCCACTTCCGCGCGACCTTGATCGCGGACTCGACGGCCTCGGCGCCGGTGTTCATCGGCAGCACCATCTCCTTGCCGGTCAACGCCGCCAGGCCCTCGGCGAACGGAGCGAGCTGGTCGTGGTGAAAGGCCCGCGAGGTGAGGGTGACCCGGTCGAGCTGCCTGCGGGCCGCGGCGACCAGCTTCGGGTGCCCGTGCCCGAAGTTCGTGGCGGAATAGGCGGACAGGAAGTCGAGGTACTGCTCGCCCTCGATGTCGTTCAGCACCGCCCCTGAGCCGCCGGTGATGACGACCTCGAGGGGGTGGTAGTTGTGCGCCACGTGCGCGTCCTCGGACCGCAGCAGCCGCTCGGTCGGCGTGCCGGTCACGATGTTCCTCCTGGCAGCCCGGCGGAGTGGATCGGCGGACACCCGAAATTGGGGCGCGGCTGGGGGGTGCGTTCTGCCAGGCTGGGCCGGGTCAGCAGGGTGCTGGTCACGCGTCGAGCCTACGGCGGCCTGAGAGCAGTAACGCCGCCCATACTCACGAAAAAGAGGTCACGATGTTGCGTCTGGACGACCTGGACCACCAGATCATTGCTCGGCTGATGGAGAACGGAAGGGAGAGCTATTCCGCACTGGGCCAGCGCATCGGGCTTTCCACCGCCGCCACCAAGCGCCGAGTGGACCGGTTGCGCCACGACGGGGCGATCCGCCGGTTCACCGTGGAGATCGAACCCGCCGCGCTGGGGTGGAACATCGTGGGTTTCGTCGAGCTCTACTGCGAGGGCCAGGTGCCGCCGGCCCGGATGCGCGAGATGGTCAGCACCATCCCCGAGGTGAGCGATGCCTACACCGTCACCGGTGAGGCCGACGGCATCCTGGTGGTCCGAGCCGCCGACGCAAGCCACCTGGAGCGGATCCTCGGCGTGATCCGCAACTACCCCGGCGTGACCCGGACGCGGTCAGCGATCGTGCTCTCCCACCTCTGAGGTGGTGTGGGCGCGAGCTGCGTCGCGGCCGATGGGTTAGGTTTCAACGATGGCAGGTCGCGTACGACGCTGGCGAGGATCCAGGGCGCGGACCACCCTGAGGAACCAGTGTCTGAGCTCAGCCCGACCCCCGTACGCCGCATCCGCGTCACCGACTTCGCCCACGCCAAGCGCAGCGGTGAACGCTGGGCCATGCTGACCAGCTATGACCAGTACACCGCGTCGATCTTCGACGACGCCGGCGTCTGGGCCCTGCTGGTCGGGGACTCCGCGGCCAACAACGTCTTTGGCTACGAGACCACCCTGCCGGTGACGGTCGACGAGCTGTTGCCGCTGGTCCGAGCGGTGGTGAGGTCCACCCGGCGGGCCTTCGTCATCGGGGACCTGCCCTTCGGCTCCTACGAGGACGGTCCGTCGCAGGCCCTGGAGACCGCCATCCGGTTCATGAAGGAGGCCGGCTGCCACGCCGTGAAGTTCGAGGGCGGGGTGCACGTGGCCGGCCAGATCCGCAAGCTCACCCAGGCCGGCATCCCGGTGATGGGTCACATCGGTTTCACCCCGCAGAGCGAGCACCAGCTCGGCGGCTATCGCGTCCAGGGCCGGGGCAGCGAGGCGGACCGGCTGCTGGCCGACGCGCACGCGGTCGCCGACGCCGGTGCCTTCGGCGTCGTGCTGGAGATGGTGCCGGGCGACCTCGCCGAGCAGGTCAGCGCGGAGCTGGACATCCCGACGGTGGGGATCGGCGCCGGGCCCGGGTGCGACGCGCAGGTCCTAGTCTGGCAGGACATGATGGGGCTGCGCCAAGGCAGGGTGACCCGTTTCGTCAAGCAGTACGCCAACCTGGCGGCGGTGATGTCCGAGGCTGCCGGAGCCTACGTCGCGGAGGTTCGTGACGGTTCGTTCCCGAGTGCTGCCCACACCTTCCTGTCCTCGCCGGCCCTCTCCTCGCCGACAGGGGGCACCTGATGAGGGTGGCCCGGAGCATCGCGGAGTTCACCGAGCTGCGCGGCGGTGTCGAAGGACGACGCATCGCTTACGTCGCGACGATGGGGGCGCTGCACGATGGACACCGGTCGCTGATCCGGCTGGCCCGCTCCCTCGGCGACGAGGTTGTCGTCAGCATCTTCGTCAACCCGTTGCAGTTCGGACCGGGTGAGGACTACGCGCGCTATCCCCGGCCCGTCGAGGATGACCTGGAGATCTGTCTGCGACTCGGTGTCGACCTGGTCCTGGTCCCCACGGTCATCGACCTCTATCCGGCCGGTCGGCAGGTCATGCTCAGCGCCGGCACGATGGGCACCGTGCTGGAGGGCGAGGCAAGGCCCGGGCACTTCGACGGGGTTCTCACCGTGGTCCTCAAGCTGTTCAACATCGTCCGGCCGGACGTGGCGATCTTCGGCCAGAAGGACGCCCAGCAGCTGGCCTGCATCCAGCGGATGGTGACCGATCTCAACCTCAGCGTGGGGGTGGTCGGAGCCCCGACCGTACGCGAGCCCGACGGCCTGGCCCTGTCCAGCCGGAACATCTTCCTCAGCCCGACCCACCGCCCACTGGCCCAGTACCTGTCGGCGGCCCTCGTCCAGGCCTCGGCGCAAGGCTCGGTGCCGGCGGCCCGGAAGGCGGCGTTCGCGGTGCTGGAGCGGGTCCGGTCCGACCCCGCCTTCCAGCTGGACTACGCGACGGTCGTCAACCCGGTGACCTTCGCCGAGGTGGGCGAGGACTACGACGGTCCGGCATTGTTCGTCGTTGCGGCCAAGGTGGGCGACACCCGGCTGATCGACAATGCCGCACTGTCATTCGACACCGTGACCGCGGTCGAAACCGTCTGACCAGCCACTCGCCTGCGCTGATGGACCTCGAAGCCGCCGCCGACATCCTCTACGGGGTGTCGCCGGAGGAGTTCGTTGAGCGGCGATCCCGCCTGGTCACCGAGGCCCGCGCGGCCAAAGACCGGGAGTCGGCCAAGCTGATCGGCCAGCTGCGCAGGCCGACCCGTACGGGCTGGCTGGTCAACGTGCTCGCCCGGGCGGAACCCGGCCGGATCACGGATCTGCTCGACCTGGGTCGAGCCCTCGCCGATGCTCAGCAACGCCGCTCCGGACCTGATCTGCGGCGGCTCTCGAACCAGCGACGGACCACGGTGGACTCCCTCGCGCGGCGTGCGCTCGAGCTGGGTCGCGATCTCGGCTACCAGGCCCCGGACGCTGCCCATCAAGAGGTGGCCCAGACCCTGCAGGCCGCCCTCGGCGACCCGGAGGTGGCCGATCTGCTCCGCCGAGGACGGTTGACCCAGGCCACCAGCTATGGCGGGTTCGGAATGGGGGCCGCGGCGGCCGAGCCGAGCGAGCTGGATCGGCGCCGAGCCGAGGCCGAGCAACGCAATCGGCAGGCCGAGGCTGGGCAGGCCGAGGCTGCGCGAGTCGAGGCTGCGCGAGTCGAGGCTGCGCGAGTCGCTCTCGAGGCGGGTGCAGCCGAGACGGAACGGGCCACCGCGGAGGCCGATCGGCTGGCGGACCAGGTCGAGAGCCTCAGGTCCCAGCTGGCGGAGGCGGAGGCCGCCGAGCAGACGGCGCGCGCCGCAGCTCGAGCCGCCCGCAAGCACCTGACCGACCTGCGCCAGGCCGTCGCGGAAGCAGCTCAGCCGAGGGGGGACAGCCCTTAGGGTGGTCCGGATGACCGGGCGAGGCGGCATGATGGGCCGTCCACGGGACCGCACGAGGTCCGGCCCGCCGACAGGGAGTTCTCACCTTGCCCCGCTGTGCCGTCGTCTACAACCCCACGAAGGTCTCGGAGACCTTCCTGGCCACGCTGACCACCCGGCTCGAGGCCGACGGCTGGCACCAGACCCTCTGGTTGGAGACCAGTGCCGACGACCCGGGGCACTCCATGACCGCCCGCGCCGTCGCGGAGCAGGTGGATCTGGTGATCGGCGCGGGCGGGGACGGCACCATCCGGGTGGTGGCCGACGAGCTGGCGAAGACCGGTATCCCGATGGGTCTGATCCCGGCCGGCACCGGGAACCTGCTGGCCCGCAACCTCGGGATCCCGCTGGAGGAGGACGCCGCGATCGAGGTGGCGTTGGGCGAGACGACCCGGACTATCGACCTGGTCGCACTGACGGTCGACGGCGATCCCGGTGAGCACTTCGCGGTGATGGCCGGGATGGGGGTGGACGCGATGATCATGGACGAGACCAACCCGGACCTCAAAGCCAAGATCGGTTCGGCGGCGTACTTCGTGGCCGCCGGGAAGGCGTTGGGACGACTGCCGATGGACGTGGCGATCGTCGTGGACGGCGGACGGCCACACCGGCGTCGGGCGATGTTGGCCATGGTCGGCAACGTGGGCGAGCTGACCGGCAACATCACCTTGATCCCCGAGGCCAAACCGGACGACGGGATGGTCGACGTGTTCGTGGCTTCGCCCCACCGCCTGACCCACTGGATCCGCGTCGTGATCCGACTGGTCTTTCGCCACCGGCACTCGAATGACTCGATCGACCAGTGGCGCGGCCGCCGGGTCGAGATGCGGCTCAGGCGTCGGGAGAACTACCAGCTCGACGGCGATGTGGTGGGCGAGTGCCTGAGCCTGGTGGCCGAGGTTCAGCCCGACGCCCTGCACGTTCGCGTTCCCACCGCCGCTGACTGAACGGAGAAAGCTCTTTTGCCAACCCAAGATCACACCCGCGGTGGGGGCCCCTCATAGCGGTTCTCCTGGACGTGCTTGGTCCTGCCCCGCTGCGCGGTGATCACCAGTGCAGCCACCACGGCGATAACTCCGGCCACCATGAGGATGACACCTAGGGTGTTGTCGTCCATGAAAGGAATGTTGCCGTTGTAGGCGAAGACCAAGATCGCGCCGATCACGATCAAGACAATGCCGAGTCCGATGCCCATGGGTCCACCTCTCGTACGCCAGACCGAGGCCGACCTGGACGGTCCACATTAACCCGCAGACCCGGTCAGCTGGCCTGGCTACCTCTGGGCGGCGGGCTGCACCCGGACGTGAACCCGAGCGGTGTGGGGATACTGAACCCATGGCGCGGGATTCGCAGACCCAGTCCGTCACCGTCGACGGCCGGAGCATCAAGCTGACCAATCTGGACAAGGTGCTCTATCCCCAAACCCGGACGACGAAGGCCGACGTGCTGGCCTACTACGCCGAGGTCGGGCCAATTATGCTGCCGCACCTGATCGAACGCCCCGCAACCCGCAAGCGCTGGCCGGACGGGGTGGGCGAGGTCGGCTCCGGCCCTTCGACCAGTTCAGGGAGCAGTGGCCGCAAGCCCACGGTGTTCTTCAACAAGGACCTGGGCGCCGGCACCCCGGACTGGGTGCAGCGCCGCAGGATCGCCCATCGTGATCACGACAACTTCTACCCGGTGATCAACGACCTGGCCACCCTCACCTGGCTCGCTCAGCTAGCGGCCCTGGAGATCCACGTCCCGCAGTGGCGCTTCGACCTCAACGGCCAGCCCCGCAACCCCGACCGACTGGTGCTCGACCTCGACCCGGGTCCGGGGGTGAATCTGGCCGACTGTGCGTCGATCGCCCTGCTGGCCCGCGACATCCTGCGCGACATCGGCCACGACCCGGTCCCGGTCACCAGCGGCAGCAAGGGCATCCACCTGTACGCCCCGCTCGACGGGACGCAGTCGCCCGAGGAAGCCACCGCCGTGGCTCGCGAGCTGGCCCTCGCTCTCGAGGCTGATCAGCCCGACCGGGTGATCAGCACCATGAAGCGGGCGGACCGCGACGGCAAGGTGTTCATTGACTGGAGCCAGAACAACGGAGCGAAGACCACCGTGTCGCCGTATTCGTTGCGCGGGCGGGAGCGGCCGATGGTGGCGGCGCCACGAACCTGGGCGGAGCTGGAGGCCGGCCACCTGAGCCAGCTGGAATACCACGAGGTGCTCGCCCGGTTGGCTGACGACGGTGACCCGCTGGCGGTGATGTCGGGCGGGCAGCGCTTCGTCATCCAGGAGCACCACGCCAGGCATCTGCACTACGACTTCCGGCTCGAGCACGACGGCGTCCTGGTCAGCTGGGCCGTACCCAAGGCCCCACCCACCGATCCCGCCGTCAACCATCTCGCGGTGCAGACCGAGGACCACCCGCTGGGGTACGGATCCTTCGAGGGCACCATTCCCCAGGGTGAGTACGGCGGCGGCGAGGTGTCCGTCTGGGACTCCGGCACCTACCGGCTGCACAAGTGGCGGGACGGCAAAGAGGTGATCGTCACCTTGTTCGGGCGGCCCGGGGGTGGGCTGAGGGGCGTACGCACGTTTGCGCTGATCAAGACCGGTGCGTCCGGGCAGCCCGAGAAGAACTGGCTGATGCATCTGATGAAGACCGACCCGGAGGACATCGGGGCCGCCGAGTTCCCCGAATCCATCGAACCCATGCTGGCCACCTTGACCGATGTGCTGCATTTCGGGGACGAGACGGGTTGGGCGTTCGAGATGAAGTGGGACGGTGTGCGGACCCTGGCCTCGCTGGCCGGCGGCCGGGTCCGGTTGCTGAGTCGCCGAGGTCGCGACGACACCGCCGCGTACGCGGACGTGGCCGCCGCGCTCAGCAAAGTCGAGGTGGACACCGCGACACTGGACGGCGAGATCGTGGTCGTCGACACCGGTGGTCGTCCCAACTTCGGACTGCTGCAGAACCGGATCAACGTGACCAAGCCCGCCGACATTCAACGCCTGACTGCCGCCTACCCAGCCCAGCTGATGGTCTTCGACATCCTCGAGCTCAACGGTCGATCGCTGCTGACGGAGCCGTACGAGCGGCGCCGGCAGGTCCTGGAGGGCCTCGACCTGGGCGCCGCCGCATCCCGGGTCCACGTCCCGCCCATCGTCGACGGCGACCTGGCGGCGGCGATGGAGGTCAGCGGCGACCTCCGGCTGGAGGGGGTGGTGGCCAAGCGCGTCGGCTCCACCTACCAGCCAGGCGGCCGGTCCGGCAACTGGCTCAAGATCAAGGTGCGGCAGGAGCAGGAGGTGGTGATCGGGGGCTGGCGACCGGGCAACGGGCGCCGGGGCGGCGGCTTCGGCTCGCTGCTGATGGGGGTGCCGACCGAGGAGGGGCTGCACTACGTCGGTCGGGTCGGCTCCGGCTTCGACGACCGCCAGCTCGAGGAGATCCAGGCTCTGCTGGAAGCGCGGGCCCGCAAGACCAGCCCGCTGGTCGACGTCCCTCGCGAGGACGCTCGGGACGCGCACTGGGTGACGCCCTCGCTGATCGGAGAGGTCTCCTACTCCGATCTCACTGGACCCGGCCGGATGCGGCACCCGGTCTGGAAGGGGCTGCGACCGGACAAGGATCCGGCGGAGATCACCTGGGAACGACCCGCGACCGATCCGCAGGGTTAGGTCTCGACCGCGGTCAACGTCAGCCCCCGGTGCCCCGCGAGCCGCTCCGCCTGCGCGTCGATCGCCGTCCGGACGACCTTGCTCACCGGGCTCCACAGGTCGAGTCGCAGGGTCAATCTCCGGCCCGCGGCCTTGGGTCGCCACAGACCGACGATCTCGCCGCCGGACAGCACGGCGCCCGGGCGGCCGATGACCGGCCACATTGCCTTGTGGCGGCTCGGGTCGGGCAGGATCACCGACCGGTCCCGACCCTGCAGGAACAGGTCGTAGCCGCCCAGCAGGCGCACCAGCGCGGGTTGTGGGTCGGGGCTCACGGCGTCGCCGGGCCACCATGCCGTACGGCCCCCGACGTCAACTGGAACGGCGTCCTCGGGCCAGTGCGCCTTGATTTCGGCGACCGGGGCGTCGAGGAAGGCGGCGACCTCCTTCGGGGTCGCCGGTCCCAGGAACCGCAGGTAGTTGCGGATGGGCTGCAGCGCGGCGGGCGCCTTCGTCGGGTCGGGCGCCGGACCGGGCACCCGACGCGGCCAATCCGGGATCCGCCGCAGAACTGGGGGTGAGGTGCCGGGCTCGAGCTCCAGTCCGGCGTAGAGAGCCCCGATCCGGAACGGGATTTCGTAGCTGTGCACGGCTCCGCAGGGGACACACAGCCGAACGTAGGGCTCCGCCAGCCGTGGAGTCAGCCGGGTCGACACCTCGCCCTTGGCCATCGGCGCGGTCAGCAGGCCCCGCAGCTGCGTCGCCACTTCGGCCAGCCCCTCCCGGGATCCGATGCCGGCGGCCTTCAGTGGCCTGGCCGCGGTGAAGATCCGCTTGCTCGCGTCCGCGTCCGACATCGGTGAGGTCGCCGTCATCACGTCGGCCAGCTCGGAGCGACGGTAGTAGTGCGGTGACGAGCGCAGGGTCCAGGCCAGCGCCACCTCGGGGCTGGCCTCCAGCTCCGCTGCCCCCGACACCGGTGCACCGCGGTTGGCGAGCGCCCAGCTCGCGCCATCGCGGCCCGTGTCCTGGATGCCGAAGTCGAAGACCGCCGCGTCGGTGATAGCCAGCTCCCCCGGCTCCCGGTCCAACTGCTGTGCGTGGACCCGGTAGGCCAGTACCTCAGTCCGGTTCATCAGGCCCTCCCTATCCCTGGGCGTCGTCGTGCCTCATCTCATCACGCTCACGCGCCGTCTCCCCTGCGCCTGACACACCTCTGGCACAGCTCAGGGTGGGTCGGGGGCTCGGCTTTGGTAGGTGTGACCGGTGGGGGTGCGGGTGATGGTCGTGTGGGGTTGGCTTTCTTGCCTGGTGCCGGGGTGGATGGTGTCGATGTGCCAGCCGGGCATGTCGCGGACGTGGTTGCCGCGGGCACACACCCCACGCCCGTTGGTCAGGGTCGTCGGCCCGTTGTCGCGGTAGGGCCGGATGTGGTCGAGATGGCGGATCGGTGCGTCGCAGTATGGATCGCGGCAGGTCTGGTCGCGCAGGGTGATCAGCCGCGCGAGCCAGCCGGTGTAGCGGCGTCGCGTGGGGTCGCCGCCGACGATGTGGCCGGTGGGGGCGGTGAACAGCCTGCGCCACCACACCCGGCCCTGGGTGGTGTGGATGAGGTGCCGGGCCAGGTCGGCCGGGACCGGTCCATGACCGGCCAGAGTGGCGGGGGTGTGGTTGTCGGGGTCGAGGAGGCCGGCCAGCGGCATGGTGAGGTGGACCTCGACGTCCACATCGTCGGCGGTGCTCTGTCCGGTGAGGCGTACGACGAAGGTGTCGGCCATGATCTGGCCGCGGCTCCGGGGGTCCCCGGCGGCGACGGCGGTGTCGGTGGCCTGGTTGAGGGCGGCGTAGCAGGCGACGCCTTGTTCGACGGGCAGAAACCCGGTCAGGTAGCTCATCGTGTCCGGTGCGGGCCGCACCGTGACGCACCGGTTCGCTCGTTCGGTCTTGCCCCTCGTCAGATAGGCGTGCCGGTCGGCCTGGTAGGCGATCCTCCGGGCCAACGCCTCGGCCTGCCGCACCCCCAAGGACCCGATTTCCGCCTGGGCGATGTCGGCGTCCACGACCCGCCGGGTCTGGCGGTTGAGGTGCCGGGTCTCGGCGACCACGATCTCGGCGACCCGCTCACTGATCTTCCCCGCCGTGAGGAGGGCGTAGGTGTGGGGCAAGTCGAACCAAAGGGCCCGTGCCGTGGCCAGCCGCCGGGATCCGGTGTGTGGCGACACATGGCAGGCCAGCCCGATCTGGTCGCCGATCCCCCGCCCCATCCGGCGGGGATGCACCCCGGCGGCCAGCTGGGCTTCGACCTGGGACTGGGCGAAGCGGACACACTCTGCGGCCTGCACCGCCGCCGTCGCCGCCCGCAGCTGCTCCAACCGGGCAATCCGGTCGACCCGGTGGCCGTCGGCGACCTCATCGAGACCCTCGAGGCAATGCCGCACCCAGTCGGCCATCTCGACCAGCAGGTGATCCAGCCGCGCGACCACCGGGTCCGGCGACACCGGCCCCGGCTCCACCACCCGTAGCACTGACATACCTAAGACAGTACCGAGCTCCACTGACAAATCGAACGCGCATACGAATAAGACCAAAGATCCGCTCGAGCTGGGCCCAGTGCCTCAGTCGTTCGGACGCGGTCCGAAAAACCGGGCCGGGTCATGGTGGGCGAGCGCGTTGTTCGCGGCCCGGTCGCCGTCGCGGAGCGCGGCGAAGAAGGGCTTCGCTACGGAGCCCACCATTAATGTCAGACCCCGGCGTCAAGATGAGGCATGACCACATTTGCACCGCCCGCCCTGGGGCTGGCTTTCGTCCCGACCCTGCCGCCGGAACGGCTGCACAGCATCGCCACCGCCACCGAGTCCGCGGGACTGGAGGAGCTGTGGGTCTGGGAGGACTGTTTCAAAGAGAGCGCCGTCGCCTCGGCCGCCGCGGCCCTGGCCTGGACGACGACCCTGCGGGTCGGTATCGGACTGATGCCCACCCCGCTGCGCAACGTCGCCCTGTCCGCGATGGAGCTGGCCACCCTGGAACGGATGTTTCCTGGCCGGCTGATTGCCGGGGTGGGGCACGGGGTCCAGATCTGGATGGCCCAGGTGGGCAGTCAGGTTGACTCGCCGATGACCCTGCTCCGGGAGTACGCCACCGCCCTTCGACGGCTGCTGGCGGGCGAGCGGGTCGACACTCAGGGCCGATACGTCCGGCTGGACGACGTCGCCCTCGACTGGCCGCCCAGCACCCCGCCGCCGCTGATGCTGGGTGGGGCCGGCCCCAAGTCGGTCGCCTTGGCCGCCGAGCTGGGTGACGGGAACATCTTGGCGTGCGCCCTCAGCGACGACGAGATCCGGGCGGCGTACGACATCGTCAGCGAGGTGCGGGGCCGGACCGGGCATCCCCTGGTCGTCACCGAGATCGTCGCCACCGGACCCGGGGCCCAGCAGCGGGTGGACGCCGAGGTCCCCCGCTGGGGCAAGCCGGCCGGAGCCGGTATCGGGACAGCGGGGGACGCCGATGCCATCGCCGCCACGATCCGCCGGCTGGCCGATCTTGGGGCCACCTCTGTCGCGATCCAGCCCACCCAGGACGAGCCCGACCTCGAAGGTTTGCTGAGGTGCTTGGGCGAGGAGGTGAAGCCACGACTCATCACGGCTTGAGCCTCAGTCGGGCGAGACGGGTTGACGGCGGGTGAAGGCGTGGCGCGTCAGGAGGACCGTACGCTCGGCCGATCGCTGTCGTGGCCGTGTCCCTCGACCGGGTGTTCGCCCGGACACAGGACGAGGAGCGACCGACCCTCGTGCGGGGCCAGGGTCAGATAGAAGTTGTGCAGGTCGTCCACCTCGCCGACCTCCTCATCGGTGACCATGTCCACGACCGTGCTGCCGGGCACCAGGAACTGGGAGTGCACGGTGGCGGAGAACTGGCCCACGGAGAAGTTGAGCACCGTGACCTGCTCGGCGTCACTGAGCTGGTGAACCATCACCAGCATCGCCTTGTTGGCAACCTCGGGCACATCCAGTTGGACGCTGGTGGCGATGCCGTAGCGCTTGCGCACCTCGAGGATGTCGCGCAGCTGGCAGGCGAACGAGCTCGGATCCTCGAGCTGCTCGGGCAGCGAGCCGTAGAGGCTCACCCCCCGGGGCATCTTGGACAACGACTCGGTGGCGTCGGGGCGGTAGTTCATCAGGTCGTACGCCGAACGGTGGATCCACCGGGTATCGCCCTCGGACACCGCCCAGGCGACCTGCTTGCGGTCCAGGGTGAGCGCACCCGTGAGGTCCCAGCCGGACAACGCGAACACGCCCGGCTGCCAGGCGTTGAACCTGGCCAGCAGCAGGTGCGCCTGCCTGATCTGCTCGATCTGCTCGTCGGTCAGGCTGGCGATGCTGGTGAAGCCCAGCGAGGCTGCGATGATCGTGGCTGTCGTCGACGCGATGCCGTTCTGGGTGAACGTCGCGTTGTAGGGCCCGGCGTCCCCGGTGAGATGCGCCACCAGGTCGTTGCGAACCTCCACCGCCAGGTCTGCACCGCGGATCGGCTTGTGGTGGTAGGTGAAGATCTCGTCCTTGTGCAGGGTGGTGAAGTGGACGAGCTCGTAGGTCATCTCGTCGTGGTTCTGCAGAGCGTGCACCAGCGACGCCGGCTCGACGCCGTAGGTGGCCGATAGCCGCAGGGTGAGTCGGACGAAGGCGGTGTCCCCGGTGGCCAGCGCGTGGTGGTAGGCGGGCCGGTTGATGAAGTCGTACGACAGGTCCGCGCCCCGCGCGGACGAGCTCCGGATGTCGTCGATGGTGAGGTTGAGCTCTTGGAAGGTGAAGCCGCCCACCTTGCGGACCATGCTGGCGATCAGCTGGTTGGCGGCCTCGGACAACGGGTGGCCCTCGGACCAGGCGGGCGAGTCCTCCGAGCTCTTCTCGACCCCCAGGAAACCGTTGGCGTCCAGCCGGAGCGCACCGCTGCCCAGGTCGCCCATGGAGTGCAGGGCGTCGCCGATCACCAGCCGCATCCCGGCAAAGGTCGGGTCCAGCCAGTTGATGGAGGGCTGGCCCTCCTTGAAGTAGTGCAGGTAGACCCAGCGGCGCTCGACCCCGTCAGGCCCGAGCACCGGGGCCGTCACGCTCCAGTTGGTGTCCTTCAGCCCCGGTTCGTAGAAGATCACCCGTTGCATCCGACCGATGATGTATCCGGATTTGGCGAGCTGGTCCTCAGCCTCGGCGTCGAGGTTGATCGAGTCCCGTCCCTTGCCGACCTTCGGCAGCATGTGCCAGTCCTTAGGGTCGATCTCGACCATGTGGTAGATGCCCGGGAAGTCACCGACCTTCATCTCGGCCAGCCGGAAGTCGGCGCCCTTGCCGGTGTGTCCGGGGACGATGTCGTCGATCACCATGCCCAGGTGCCCGGCCGCGACCTCGGTCATCTTGCGGAACTCCTCCTCGGTGCCGAAGTCCGGGTCGATCTGGGTGCTGATCCGGTCGAAGTGCCCGTCCACGCTGGGGGTCGGTTCCCAGCCCACGATCCCGCCGGCCCGCTTCACCGGACCGGTGTGCAGACCGTCGATGCCGATCGCCTCGAACGCCGCCCACAGGTCGTCGTCGCCCAGGGTGCCGAGGAAGGAGGTGTTCTTCTTGGTGATCATGGAGATCGGATAGGCGGTGAACCAGACCGAGGACTTCTCGATCGCCGCGCGGGGATCAGGCCTGGCGAAGGGGTTCTGCCACATGCTGCCCTGGCCGGAGAACAGCTTGGCGAACTCGGTGGCGTCGGCGAGCATCGACTGCTCGGTCAGCCAGCTCACGTAGTCCGGGTTGTCCCCGCTGGGCCTGCCGGTCCGCTCCACCTTGCGGCGGGGGAACAACCGCAGTCGGGCGCGCGGGCGGAGCCGGATGGGTCGAGCGGGATAGCGCTGTTCGTCGTAACTGACCTCGCTGGGCTCGCGAGCCTCGGTGGCCTCCACCTCCTGGTCGGCGCCTGGCTGAGCAGTCGCGCTGGTGTCGCTCATCAATCTCCTGTTCCGACATGTGCCGGAGTGACGTACGGGGCACTCAGCACGTTAATGCACGAGCGCCCACGAAGAACTCCCGCGGCAACCGGTGATCCGTGCTCACCTCGGCCACGGAGCGGGCAGCAAACCCGGTCTCCTCGAGCACCCGGAGCCAGAGGTCACGGGGGAACAACCCGAGCTCGTGGCTGTCGTGGGCCACCTGGACCGAGCCGTCCGCCGCGCGGAGGAGGAAGGCGTACTCGGTGGTGGTCGTGGTGTCGCTCGGGTCGGGGTCGGTGTCCCAGGACAGGTAACGCACGCTGCGCCCGTCGCGGGAGTCCTGACCGCCGTGGTCGGTGGAGGGTTCCCAGTTCTCGGCGATGTGGTCCGGCACCAGGACGGCGACACCGCCGGGGCGGCAGTGCGCGTACGCGGTGCCGATCGCCTGCCGCAGATCGGCCTCGGTGGTCATGTACTCGATCGCGTCGTGCACGAAGACAGCGTCGAACTGCCGGCCCAGGCGCACGGTCCGCATGTCCCCCACCCGGTGCTCGCAGTCGGGGTTCAAGGAACGGGACACGGCCAGCATGTCGTCGCTCAGGTCGACCAGGGTCATCGTGAAGCGCGCCTTGAGGTGGAACGCGTTGTTGCCGCCGCCGCTGCCGAGCTCCAGCACCGTACGGGTGGGGGGGTCGCCCTGCTGCAGCAGCGAAGCGGCAAAGGCGGCCTCCTCGGCGTACTCCTCCGGGGCCGAGATCAACGGCCACCAGGATGCGAGGTCGCCGTAGAAACGGTGGGGCTGGACCGGTTCGGTCATCGTGGGTCCACGCTCCGCTCGGCCAGACCCCGCACGTACGCCGCCTGCCCCAGGTGCTGGGCGGCGTCGTTGACCACGCTGACCAGTCGTATCGACACGGTCACCGGCGGGTCCCACCGGGTGTCGACCACCCGGGCCAGCTCTTCGTCGCTCAGTCGGTCCAGGTAGCGCTGGGTCAGGTCGTGCACGTCAGCGTGGTATCCGGCGAGCAGAGCCGGCCCGACCCGTACGGCCGATACCGCGTCAGGGCTCTGCCCGTAACCCGTGGCCCAGTCGTCGAACGGCAGGTCGAACCGCTCCCGCCACGAGCCCCAGGCCTGGTCGACCCCCGCAAGGTCGGCGATGTGGTCGTCCTGGATCCGGCTCAGGTGCCACAGCAGCCAGGCGACCGAGTTGGCCTGGCCGTCCGGTCGGAACATCGCCACCTTCTCGGACAACCCGTCCGTCAGGCCGATAGTCAGGTCATGGACCCGGACGAAGGAGTCGGAAAGGATTTCCCGGGCGGAATCAGCATTCACCGGACTGACGTTAGCGCGACTAGATAGCGTGGCGCTGTGAGTGTGCAACCGCCAACACCGAAGCCGCCCAGGATCGACCAGTTGGTCCAGCCCGAGCTGATGACCGCAACCGCCGCACCGCTCCGGTCGGGGGAAACCCGGGAGGGCGAACGGTTCGACGCCACGGACTTCTCCGACGCCGAGCTCGACTTCAGCACCTTCGTCTCCTGCACCTTCGACCGCTGCCGGTTCGACCTGGCCACCCTGCGCGGGGTGCACTTCGCGGAGTGCAACCTGCACGGCCTCGACGCCCCGGTGTTCTCCGCCCCGCGGTCATCCTGGCGCAGCGTCGAGGTGACCGCATCTCGCCTGGGCTCGGCCGAGCTGTACGAGTCCAGCTGGCGCTCGGTGGTGATCTCGGACGCCAAGATCAACTACCTGAACGCTCGGACGGCGAGCTGGACCGACGTGGTGTTCCGCAACTGCGTGATCGAGGAGCTGGACCTCGGGCACGCGTCGGTGACCCGGATGGATCTGCAGGACTGCCAGATCGGCACCCTCGACCTCACCGGCGCCCGGTTGGGCGACGTGAACCTGCGAACCGCCGGGCTCGACCAGCTGAAGGGTCTGGCCGGGCTGGCCGGGGCCTGGATCAGCGAGGACCAGCTGACCCGCCTGGCCCCGCTGCTCGCCGCTCACCTGAAGATCAACATCGGTTAGGGATTGGAGGGTCCATGCGGAGCAGCGAGGTCTTCGGGTTCAACTACGACGGCTCCTGGGGCAGCAGCGGGCTGGACCTGTGGCAGCACCACGACCACGGCGGATGGCGATCGAGGTAGCGCGCGGTAAGCAGTTCTTCCCGGAGTGGAACACCGCACGCTGGTGGCTCTCGCAGGACGCCTACCAGCGCGATCCGGCGCGCTTCCTGGCGAACTTCGACGCCGGACTCGGGCTCTTCGCCTCCCACGGCATCCGGGTGATCCCGGTGCTGTTCAACCGCTGGCTGGACCCGGTCTGCGACTTCGGCGGCGTGCCGATCGACCATCTCGTCCCGCAGATGAGTGCCTGGAACCGGACAGCCGACCTGTTCGCCGACGTCGGCGGGACAGGGCGAGAGGTGTCTCCGGTCGAACAGGTCTTCACCGACTACCTCATCGACGTGGTCGGCTGCCACCGCGACGACGACCGG
>JAABUN010002327.1_pt1 | contig 34458 bp, 23 predicted proteins | sample 5559311 | NCBI WGS metagenome assembly JAABUN01 (sample SAMN10711877, study PRJNA513370) | rock metagenome | isolation source: Antarctica rocks | place: Antarctica: Victoria Land, Siegfried Peak sud | reverse complement strand
AGACAACCACCGGCTAACATCGAAGAACGACAATGTCTACAAATACTTAAAAAATATTAGTGCTCAAACTTTAAATAGGGTAAGAAAAGCTGTTTTTACCCTCGTTTTCGGACAGACACTAAGTAACTTATAATAGTAAATACTTATTCTTTATGTTTCAGGCCCTTTAGATCGGTTCTCATCTTTATGTTTGACTTAAAGATTTTGTTATAACATCTTTTCCTCCAACTGATTAAGAAAAAGTATGATCAACTTCGAAATAATCTCCTTAAGAAACCTGAAGCACTACTTATTCCGCTCTTGTTTTCTTGTTGGTTATGTAGAATTAAAAACCTTAGGGGTGAGTTTAGAGAAAAGTGTTTATGTTTCCAACATTAGAATTTGAAAAGGCGAAGAAGGGTTTTGATTACCAATTTGTTTTCTTTATATTAGAGGTGGTAATATTGCGTGCCTGTTACAATAGTGATGAGAAAGGCAAATATTAAGGACGGGAAAAGATAAAAAGAATATTTGAAACTAAATCTTAACCAATAAAACAATTAAAATGACAACAGTAAACATTTATCTTAATTTCAACGGAAATTGCGAAGAAGCTTTTAATTTTTACAAATCAGTATTCGGTGGTGAATTCCCCTACATAGGAAGATTCAAAGACATACCCCCACAGGAAGGCATGCCATCTTCACCTAAAGAAATGGAAGACAAAATCATGCACGTTTCATTGCCCATCAGCAAAGAAACTATGATCATGGGAAGCGATACAGGTGGCGAATGGGCTCCTACATTCCAACAAGGTAATAATTTTTCCGTCTCAATAAATACAGATAGTAAAGAAGAAGCAGACCGGTTATTTAATGGTCTGTCTGATGGAGGACAAGTAACCATGGCATTAAACAACACATTTTGGGGTGACTATTTTGGTATGTTTACAGACAAATTCGGAATTAACTGGATGGTAAGTTTCAATAGCAGTCAACACCAATAGGTTAAGAAGCTTTTCGTCCTGCTCACTTTCCTTTTAGAACTTTTATGCGAGGACAGGAGACTCAATCATTTTTGTACTGCCTCATTTTCCTGACTCAGCCACCCTGCCTGCTGATTTGGTAAAAGTACAACTTGCTATGCCGGTGCATTCTTTGCTGCTAAAGATGGCAGGCGGAAAGCCGAAAAAAATGAACGCGAATCAGATGTGCCGGACGCACTTGCGAAATGGCGCGATAGTAAACTATGTAGCTTAGGGAGATCCTATGTCGCTATAAAAATTGTTTCTGACACCTCTCAAAAAAAGCCTTCTGGTTCGAGGTTTTTTTATTTTTCACATCTTCGGGATCATGTTCGAGTTTCCAACATTACCACTTAAAAAGTCGAAAGATAGGGCTTTGAATTTCAATATGGTTTTTATATATTGAAGTTGGAAAAAATTGTGGTGAACAATAAAGACAAAAAAAATGGGAATAGGCAGACGTGAATTTTTTACATTGACTAGTTTAGCTGTAGCTGAATTGGCTGTCAATCCATTACAGGCAGTTATAACAACAGACACTGTATACATAAATAAAAAATTAGGAATTCTTTTTCATAAACCAGCTTCGTGGGGATTTGTAAATGTAAAAGACTTTGGCAAGTTGAAAGATGGACAAATTCTTGGAAATGGTTGGGATGAAATGAAAAATGAAGTCTGGGAAGACTTGTGACCCAATTTGTGTTGTAACAAAATACCATCCAGACAAACCTGAAACCAAAGGAGTCTTTTCCCCGACCATAACTTTGAATATAGCTTCCAAAAATGAGTTAGAATATTTGGGATATGAGAGTTTTGAAGAATTAATTGAAATGTCTGTATCCGCAGTAACTCAGTTATTAAAAGATTTTACCATAATAAAAAGATATGAACCATATGATATATGTGGTTGTAAGTTTCATGAATGGGATGCGGAGTATCTTTTTGAACACGTAGAGTTTGATGAACCTCTAAAAGTCGAACTAAAAGTATTAAAAGCAGAGCATAACGAATTTTATTATGACTTTAATTGTCATCAATCTTTGGCTCAGAATCAAACAGCTTATCATGAATTTGATGAATTTAAGAAAACAATCAAACTAATATAACACGGGCCGTGGCTTAATGTGGCACAAATGAAGAGGATGGACAGTTCTTTTCAATGTTGTATAGAAGATGGTAGCCGGCCTGACGCTTACACGGTACAGACTAAGCATGGAAACCACCTGAAGGTGCTGTTTTCAAAACATCTGGTGCTGAGCGGCCGGGCGCATATTGCAAATGATAACACACTGCAACGGCAGTGCTTCTACTAATAACACAAACAGGGGGGCAAAAAAAAGTACTCCACTCACCACAACAAAAGTATAACCAATAGAATTTCCTACCTTATTTTCCTTATCATATAAAAGCAGTGAGGTTTGTTTTTATAAGATTTTAAAATAAAAAAGGTTTTTGTTTCCCTATTCCAATATTACGCGACAAATTATAAAACGATCGTTTAATAAATTGAAAATTTCAATCTGGGAACACTTAAATTCTAAGCAATTAAACTAAAAAAATGAAAAATTATCTATTTGCCTTTGCGGCAAAATGTGTTGCCGCTTTGGTAGTAACAAATGGAGCTTATGCTCAGACTGCAATTAATATCGAGGTACTGGAAACACCAAAGAATGTTATTAAAATGGATAAGGCGATCACCTCTGATAAAGACAATACTGTCAATATGAATGCCATTAGCCTCAAAGCAGTGAAAGATTTTAAGAAGACTTATAAAATGGTAAGTGGTGAAAACTGGTTCAAAGACCTGGACGGCTTCAACGCAAGGTTTACTTTAAATGGTGTTAGTAACCTGATATATTATACTAAGAAAGGACAATGGGAAGGCTCTTTAAAAGTCTATAGTGAAGATAAATTGGCCCGGGATATCAGGGATATTGTCAAACGTGAATACTATGATTATGACATCACTTCTGTACAGGAAATAGAAACCTTTGATTCATACGGCATACCAACTTATATTGTTCATTTAGAAGATAGTAATAACATCAAACTAATAAGGGTTAGGTATGGGGTAATGGATGTCTATAGCGCATTTAAAAAGGGATAATGATTAATACAGCGCCGGTAGAAGAAACCCTAATCCGTACTCATGTAGTGAAAAACATCATGAACAAAAATAAGCTCAGCCGAAAGTGTTAACAATTGACGCTTTCGGCAAAGGGCTTTTTAGCCCTTGCATAATGTCTTGTAAATAAAGAGAACGAATAGTGCTTTTGAATAAAAGATTGGCAGCAGGTATACAATGTACAAACGAAGCATGCAAACAATTAATATTCCATTATCTCCACCCTGCGAAAATCCATAGGATGACTATTTGATTGCAACGATATATATCCTTCCTTTACTACATCGCTTCCACCTATAATAAAATTTTTCGCAACGGGATGTGTGGAATCGAACGTCGGATTTTCGAATTGGATAATTTGTTCTCCATTAACAAAGTGAGTAATTTTTCCATCATGGATATCAATTTCAGCGGTTACCCATTGGTCACCATGAAAAGTTCTTTTTACTGTCGGAGGTGTGCAGTTAGACTCATTTCTTTTTGCATTAATTTCTACAAACATTCCCGAGACACATATTTCACCTGTTGGCCGCTCTTCTTTACCGTTGCCTCCATGGAGATTGTATTCGAGGCAAACCGGGAAAGGCTGATCTAAACCTACAGTAGCGGGTGATTGGCAATAATATTGAATACCTCCATCACGAAATCCCCATGAAGGAGCACCCGGAGTAAGGCTTCCCACAAATCTGTATTCAACCTTTAACCTGTAATTCGTAAATTTTTTATCATAATACAAAGCGCCAAACCTGTTATTGAAACTGTCATATTTATCATAACGGGTACTGAGAATTCCATTTTCAACACGGAAAGTATTGCCGAAATTTTCTCCTAATTTATACCCGGCAATTTTAGGCTTCCAGTTATCAAGGTTCTTTCCGTTGAACAGACTTACCCACTTTTTAGTATCTCTTTGCTCAACAGAAACTTTTTTTGAGACGCAGGATTGTAAAAGAAAGGGCATAACAATCAAAAGCAGTCGTAAGTGTTTCATATAGTAAAGATGAATTTAGAGGGAAGATAATAAAAAAATTGTTGATGATGTTGAGTTAAGGAATAAGTTCATTCGTGAGCATATAACTCATCATTTGTTAGTTCTAAAAAATTATAAGTTTCAAAGCAGGTGATTACCATTTCAAAATTTTTTTCGAATAATACAAATAAATCTTTGTTTATAGTATTTCCTGTTGATATTGATAAAAGCCGGGAGGGAGATTTAAGGCGAATATATCAATCAAATAAATCGTTGTCCCTGGTAATTACAATCCTGGTTTCTTCTTCAGCTAACATTCGTATTTCATCATCAGCAGTTCGTTCTTTGTTTGGCAAATCATCAGTATGAATAACATCAAAGCCTTTTTTCTTTAACAGCATGGCAAGGCTGTAAAGGGAGTTGAGCGTCAACAATTAACCTTTAATCACGCTAAAAGTTTATGTATAGTTTTTGTTTCAGAAAGGCGGGAAGCATAAAATAAACAGGCTTGTATATCTTCTTTTTCCAGTGCGGGATAGTCTGCTATCAGTTCTTCTGTTGTCATACCTGCTGAAAGCAGGTCTAATATCAAGAAACAGTGTATCGCATATTGCGTACAGTGGGCTTACCGTGACAAACTTCAGGATTGATAGTAATAGGTTGTAACAACTCTGGCTGCATATTTAAATTATTTGTGTAATTTATAAAAACTAGTTAAAAAGAGTATTGTTGTTTCCCTGAGGTTCGCGATGGTTTTTTTGCAGCATTTTCAGTCTTTACCGCGATTTATTTAGTAACAACCTTTTTGCCTTTGCAGTTTGAGGAACATTTGCAATGACAAAATCAATTATCTCTCTAATTTAAAATCAGCTTCCAATCCCAGACGCTTATTGGCGATTGCAACTTTCCATCCTGTGCGATACATCCATTCTGTCATCCTTTTCAACTTTGTATAATCAATTCTGTTTGCTTCATCCATTGGTGTATGATAATCCGGATGCAAAAGTGTAGTGAAAAAAATTGCAGGAAACCCGGCGCGGGCATACGGCAAATGATCACTGCGGAAATACCAGCCTTCTATATGATCAACTTTATCCCAAAGCGTATCTAATTTAAATTTAGTTCCTTCATTATTTGCTGCCATGCCCATAGCAACCAGGTCTGATGAATTTTTATGAGGAGGCTGCACACCAAGCAAAGCTGCACTGTCAGGATTATTTCTTCCAATCATATCGCCATTTAATACAGCTACGATCGAAGATGCAGAAACTGTAGGATGTGACGAATACCATCTGGAGCCAAGTAACCCACGTTCTTCTGCGCCATGCCATACAAACAAGGCAGAGCGGCGACCAGGCTTTTTTTTGAATGCACGTGCAATGGCAAGCAATGCAACGCTGACACTTGCATTATCATCTGCACCATTGTAAATTGAATCTGTTCCGTAAGGAAGCCGTACTCCATCATGGTCCTGGTGTCCGCTAAACAAAACATACTCTTTTGACAGTTGCGGATCGGTGCCTTCTATTTTTCCAATAATGTTTACAGAAGGATATTCAAAATGCTCAACATTAATGGTTTCATTTAATGTCGCTCCTTCATTTTTTACCCAGTTAATATTATTACCATGCAACCATAAAACAGGAATGTTTGATGTAGGAACTGCAGTTGATCCCCCTTCAACATTATACGTTCCCCGACTCATTGCTGGCACAACCTGGTCCCAGCTTTTTTCAGCAAGAGCATCAGTAATAAAAATAATTGCCAATGCGCCTCTGCTTATGAGGTCATCTCTGAATTTGTTTGCAACCAGTGAAGGGTAGCGTCTTTCCCATAAAGACACATCGAGGTTAAGTCCTTCGGGTGAAGCCTGTATCGCAACCGCTTTACCTTGTACATCTGCTTTTTCGAGATCAGCTTTAGTGCCATTACCGACAAAAATAATCGGGGCAGATACATGAGCAGCCACTGTTTGCGCTATCAAAACATCTTTCCATAATTGCAAAGAATGGTTGCCGATACTAACAATGCTGTTAGGTGAAATGCGATTTCTCTGCAAAGAAAAAAATTGAAAATAAGTTCCATCATCCCCTGCAGGCTTTAAGCCAACTGCACGCAATTTATCTGCCCACCACATAGATACTTTTAGCTCGTCCAACGTTCCTGCTTCTCTGCCACCAAAATGATCACCGGCCATTTGATAAAGATCTTTTTTAAGATCGGCCTCAGTAATTGAAGAAAGGGCAGGAGGTATAGAATTAATTTTAGCTGATTGAGAAAAAACAGTTGAATAAAAAAAAGTAACCAGGATGATTGACAGGAAAAATTTGCAGCTCATATTGTAATCTTTTTTAAAAGTAAAAGATAAAGTAAAAAGGCTCAATGTTATGAATTTTTTCCTTCTGACTTTACAATGATTTTCTTCGCTGCTGCCGGTTACCGGTCGAAATTTTACCGGCCGTTGGATGTTCTTCATCAGCAGCTTCTTTACTAATCTATATTTGTTGATGAGGAACGGTCATGGTAGATGATTATATAATGAATTTAAAACTTTCTCCTTTTTCTTTCAAGGTAACAGAATTTCTGCTGGTGCGAATGACTGCAAAAACTTTTACCTGCGAAAGGCGAGAACAAATGTTTTTATTATAAGCAATAAGTTTTTTAGCTTCTTTACAAACAATCTCTTGCAAGTCTACATTTACAGGCGAAGAAGAACACCTGCCGAAGGCAAAAAAAATAATAAACAGATAAATTATGAATAATAAAGAATTGATTGTATTTTGTCTTCAAGAGTGCCAGAAGGGACACAAACACAATATGTAAATGTAAGGGAGAAAAAATAAGCTGAAATTTTATAAGTCTTTTGCAAAAAGCATACTTTCAAACTATGTGGATATCCTTCAAATTTTCCTTCTTAAGTTTAATAAAAGTTGACATTAACATAAAGTATGTATTGAAACAGGTTAAGAATTATATTCTTTTCTCAGCAATTTCATTACTGGCTTTTACTTCCTGCAAAAAAGACAATGCAGGTACTGGTAACCCAGGCATTTCAGTTTCCATCGATGGCAAAACAAACCACCTTTAATTTTGGAGCGAAGGTTATTGTAACAAGTGTGACCGGCGGATATGGAATTAATATAAAGGGTAATAAAAAAGAGCCTGCTTCTTCCCAAACTAACATATTGTTTTCTATTACAAGCCCGTCTCCAATAGTTGCAAAAACTTATGTTGAAGGAGGCGGAAACCCGCTTATACAAATGGAGTATTTTTTTGACCTGGTTTTGGGTATTGGAACCACCGCTTCAAATTATGGGAGCACAACAAATCCTGTAACTATTACTATAACTGAGATTACTTCATCATCTGTAAAGGGCACCTTTCGGAGAGAGCTTTTATATACTGACCTGAACGGTAACCCTGGTAAAAATGTTTTGTCTGACGGAGCATTTAATGTAAACTTTTAGGATGAACTTTTACACCTTCCGTCATGGTTTATACTCTCACTGTACAAGTAAAATAATTAACATTGTTATTTTACTTGTTGCTATCATCCATTCCCTTACAATCTTCATCGTCCCCACACTCACTGTAAAAACTCTTTTCAAAAAATAAATCACTTGTTCTTTATATTCCAAAGAATTGCCAAGTGTGAACTTCTGATATTGTGGATTAACATTTTTAAGATTTTCTGACAAAATGTTGTACTTTATTTTTAATTGGCTTTACTGTTCGCAGGTATTCGTAAATGGAAGAGAGATCTTTTGGTGTCATTCCTCTATACATAAGCCAGGGCATAACAGTATTGAAATCGTTTTTACCTACGGGCTTGCGATTATTAGAACTATCGACGGATTGTTTAAAGCGTTGGATAAAAGTTTCTTTGCTCCAGTTACCGATGCCTGTTTCTTTATCAGGGGTAATGTTTGCTGTGTAGCAACTCGTACCATTTGGAAAATTAAATTCACGGCCTCCTCCAAATTCTGTTCCGGCAATCACCGATCCTTTATCTTCTTTGCTGTGGCACTCTACACACCTGGCTATTGTAATAAGATACTGTCCATAAGCTACTGCATTATTAGTGTCTGGCCGTACAAATAAAGTTGCTTTTGAAGGCATAGTATTTACAAGAATATTTAAAGGAAAATCAAGTTCTCTCGCAGGCACTTCATTTTTATTTTGAGGCAATGTGCGAAGATAAGCTATGATGCTATAAAGATCTTCCCTATCCATTTTGCCATAAGCGGGGTAACCCATTAAAGGGAAAAGGGCTTTATCATATTTGGACTGACCGCTGGTTATGGCTCTAAATATTTCTCCGTCTGTCCAGTTGTGTAATGTATAAGGTGTTATATTTTTTGAATATAAAGTGCCCGGAAATCCACCTTCTTTTCCAAACTTTTCGCCACCACCTCCAAATGTGCCTTCTGCAATAGGACCGGCATACATGTTCCAGTTGCGCTGACTATGGCAATCCATACATATTGATACATGATTTACAAGATATTTACCACGTTCCACACGCTCGGGTGTAATCGAAACTTTGATATCAGGTGGTGCACCAACATTCGGCAAAGCTGTTTTTACATAAGCAGCAATAAGAAATACTGCTGCGATAAGTACTAAAAAAATAATAAGTACTGCCCTGACTATTTTTTTCATAAGCTTTGTTTAAGATGTTAGAAAAAGCTTGCAGTAAAATAGAAACAAAAAATTAATTTTGCAATACCTTCTTCGTTTTCTTTTACTAAACCTCTCCCTTCATCTCCTTCACAATCTTCATAGTCTCCACACTCACCGTGCAAACTCTTTTCAACAAATCAATTACCTGTTCTTTATAATTTGCAAACCTGTAGGTGTTGAACTTTTCCGCAATAGTAGGATCAGATGGTTTTTTTTCTTTGTATTGGTCAAGTACCCATTCTAATGCACTGCGGTTGGGGTAAAGTTTGGCAAGACATAGCTATATACCTCATACTTAAATTCACTCCACGCACTTTCTTTAGGAAAAGGAAAGCCTGGGAATAATTCCTGTTGATTAGGAACAAATTCAACTTTTACCCTTATTGCCGGCTTATTCGCAATTAACTTTGCAGGAATTAAGAATTCGTCGTCACGGAAACGCCGGTTTGTGGTCTTGGTTCTAAGTTGCCGTGGTTCCAACTCTCCTCCCGGGTCAGAATATAAAGCTGTGTTAGCACCGGCGAGATACCATATACCTGCTTTTTCCCATTTTATTTCCTGATCTGCTGCAGAACCTTGACTTGCATCTGCTATATACACCACTGCGGTCTGATTGGGAAAACTGTAGTCTAAAGTACGGCGTAATAAAGCGCCAACGTTATTTGGATCAAGTTTTACAGTGAACTCAGAAATCCCTCTTGTATATCTTCCATCCTCTTCATGTGCAGGATATACTTCCTTTCCGATTTTTTCTTTATACCCTGGTATTTTGTTAGCATCCATTCCCCAGACATTGGCAGGAAATAAATCTATCCCCGCTTCGTGACGTGAAGTTATGGTCTCAACCTTTGAGGCTTGTGGGGAGTTATAGGAATGTTTCCGTTCACTGTTTGTTTTTCCAATATCAATTTCGTCCGTTTTAATTAATGAAGGAGCAGGAAGGCCATACCAATAAGTAACTGCTTCATAATGTTCTGCGGACAGATTCTCGCCTCCATGCTCAAACCGTATTACAGCCCTTTTTCCAAACGGCATCAAATCAGCTAACAGAAACCGGTACGCCGATTCTATAAGGTCTTTTTCATTTTTGGCTTCTTTTTTTTCCCGAGCTCCGCAAGGATGGCCTGCAAATGGTAAAGTCATATTTTGCCCTCCCCAGTAATCGCCGCCTCCTGCCCATTCTTCTGTTCCGGTGCCATAGGCTTGCGGTGTCTGGCTGTCATCAAAATAGAATCTCGGATCGCCCTTGAGCGTTCCAAGAAAACCATTATGTGAAAAAATAAATGAAGTACCTGCAAAGCTGCCCGACCATTCATTATGGCCCTCTATACCACGGGTGTCTAAATAAGTCATATCTTTTCCCAATTCCGGTTCTGGTATATCTTTATATGTAGCATGAAAATAGCTGCTTTGGTTAGCGGGTGAGCGTAAAGGTTCATAACGGATCTCATAATCTATTTCAGTATCTCCCGGCTCTATTCCGGCCAGCTCAAATTTAGCTGATCTAAAAAATGGCATCGGGTAATAACAGGCCAACTCTACCTTTTTGTTCGGATAGTCAAACCGGATATTAACAGGAAATCCTTTTACCAGGTATTCGTCGTCCTCCCGGTTATAAAGGGTTCCTGCGCCAAAAAACAGGCATAAGGGTGCGTCTATAGAAGGATATTTTGCATCGTCCCAGGTAACCTGCAGCCGCAGGCGCTCCAGATCCAGCGACTTCTCAAGGGGCAATGTCAATTTAAGCCGCCGAACCGTAGAGGAAGATGCCTTGATTTGAGAAAGTATCACCCTTTCCTTATTTAGTTTCAGCTTTCCGCTCAGTTTCTTAATATTTTTTGGAGCGACGTCAGTTCCTGCCCGGCTTATCAAATCAACCACATCCTGATCAGGAGTCTTACTAATGTCCCAGGACTGGATGGGTTGGGAAAGGTTATCTTCATTAGCATACAGGTTGTATATATAATAACCAGGTGCCGTAGTGTGTACGGGAATAGGCTATGCGCATTGACTCTTCAAAAGGCATTGGTGTCCATATCAGATCCGCGCCTTTGGTTGCCCAGTTCCAGTTTAAGGGCTTGGGGAAGGGGTTTTCAGGAATAAATTTAGTATCCTTAAAAACCCTTTTCGCATTTGCCGGATCGCTGGTCCCGGATTCTTTTACAATATTGTCCTTCCCATCTATGATAAAATGCCATGGGCTCCCATGCCAGTGATTAGCAAGGAAGAAATAGAATACTCCTTTTCCTTTTACATCAAGCGAAACATTATAATCCTCTTGATTGGCAAAAAGATAATGACTCGCATCGGCCGATTGATTTCCACCCTCCCGATCGTACGTGCTTCGCATATAGGCCCGGGCTCCAATACGTTGTTGTGACCATTGATCCCATATGCGATAGGCGTCGAGCCCGACAGGAATAACAGGCAGACGGATTTTGTTTTGCTTCAGCGATGAGTTTTGAGCACTTGTATGCAATGATAACAGCACGGCGCCTGCAAGCAAGCAGTTTGACCTATTAATCTTCATATTTTTATAAGTTAATTTATTTAAAAGTCAATAAATTATTACACGTAAGATAATCAAACATCTACAAAACAGCTTCATTAATAGCAGCCTTTGTTCTGCTCTTCCTTTATACTACAAGTTCTATTAAACCATAACAGGAACCTAATGAAGTTTAATCTTCGCCTTGCAATTGTATTACTCAATTTTGCATTACCTTATTTAATAGTTTTTTTGCTTATTCTTGTCTTTTTTGCAACAACATAAATTATCGTCTCTTTTCTTACAACTTGTAGCTGCTTACTGATACTCACACTTTTATCCGTCTTTATCCTGCTTTTATCCTCTCCCGGTGGCACAACTAAAGATTGTATCCCCATTAATTTATTTTAATAAATGACTACCGTATTAAAACTGTATCAAAACCGAACAGCTTTTTGTATCAAAACAGAACAACTGCAAAAGCGCCTCCACAAATAACTCATTGAAGCCCAATTACTTTTAAAATTGGTTTGCTGTTTGAAATAATAATTTCCTTACCAGGTCTTTAATAATGTAAAGTCTTTCTATGTTCAAAAATTATTTCAAAACGGCATGGCGTAACCTGGTTAAAAACAAGGTCCATTCATTTATCAATATTGCAGGTCTGTCTGTAGGTATGGCTTGCAGCCTGCTTATTTTGCTTTGGGTGCAGAATGAGTTGAGCGTTGATGCTTTTCATAAGAACGGTGAACGGTTGTACAAGGTGTATGCGCGGGAATACTATAATCATAATATAGACGGTAATTACGATACGCCTGGCCCTTTAGCAGATGAGCTAAAGAAAGTAATACCCGAAGTAGAAGATGCTATTATGCTGCAGGAAGAAAATCACCAGGCTACTTTTCAGGTAGGCAGCAAAATACTCAAAGTGGAAGGCACAGGTGCAGGTGCTGGTTTGTTTAGCATGTTTAACTACCCGCTTTTGCAGGGTACACCCAAAACAGCGTTAGGTTCAACGATAAGCATGGCGATTTCTAAAAAAACGGCGAACCAGTTTTTCGGTAGCCCGCAAAATGCCATGGGCAAAACCATTCGCTTTGATAACAAAAGAGATTTTACTGTAACTGCAGTGTTTGAAGATTTGCCTGCAAATGCATCCCATAAATTTGATTATGCCATTAGTTGGGAAGCATGGCAGCAGGATCATCAATGGGCTAAAGAATGGAATGCCAGTGGCCCGCTAACATATATATTGTTACGTGCTGATGCGAACCCGGCTTTGGTTGATAAAAAGCTTACCAATTTCCTGGATACCTATAAAAAAAATCAAAGTGCAGCGTTTCATGTAGAACTAGGCCTGCAAAAATTTGATGAGGTGTACCTGCATAACATTTTTAAAGATGGAAAAATTGCTGACGGACGTATAGAATATGTTCATCTCTTTAGCCTCGTTGCACTTTTTATTTTGCTGATTGCCTGTATCAATTTCATGAACCTTACTACTGCACGTTCGGTTAAAAGAGCAAGAGAGGTCGGGGTGCGTAAAGCGGTTGGTGCACTTCGTTCCATGTTAATCAAACAGTTTATTGGCGAATCGCTGATGCTTACCGCATTGGCTGTGATGATTGCATTGATACTAATGACCTTGCTTTTGCCTGTCTTTAATGAGGTTACGCAAAAGCAAATGGAACTGCCTTTTAGTGATGCTGTTTTCTGGTTAAAGCTTGTTGCAATCACATTTGTCACCGGACTCATCTCAGGGAGTTACCCGGCTTTGTTTTTATCCTCTTTTAACCCGGTGAAAGTTTTAAAAGGAACAGTTAAGCTTACCACCGGTGCTGTTTGGTTTCGCAAAGGCTTAGTAGTTTTTCAGTTTGTTCTTTCTATGGTGCTCATTATTGACACAATCGTGGTTTCAAAACAGGTGAACTTTATACAAACAAGAAACTTAGGATACGAACGCGACAACCTGATTTATGTTCCTATTGAAGGTGAGCTTCTAAATAAATATGCAACATGGAAAGATGAAGCTTTAAAAATGCCTGGCATCCAAAGCATTAGCCGTATATCTGATAATCCTGCCAACCTTGATCAGCAAACGAATAATGTAAACTGGGAAGGAAGAGATGCAAATACCCTCATCTCTTTTGAGCACCCGGTCGTAGGATATGATTTTGTCCAAACTATGAAACTGAAAGTGGCGGATGGACGTGATTTTTCCAAAGACTTTCATACAGATTCTAATACGTATATCATTAACGAAACGGCAGCCCGAAAAATGCGTTATGCTCATCCTATAGGACGCACCTTAACAATGAACGATCGAAAGGGTATAATAATCGGTGTATTAAAAGATTTTCATTTCAGATCATTACATGAGCATATACAACCGTTGATTATGCAGGTTGAAGAAAGATATGGCAATGGCCTCATTTTAATTCGCACACAACCGGGTAAAACCAAAGAGGCACTGGCAAGTCTTGAAAAACTTTGCAAAGAGTTAAATCCTCAATTTCCGATTTCTTATTCTTTCTCTGACGAAGAATATCTAAAGCTGTATAGAAATGAACAGATAGTTAGTAAACTCTCTAATGCCTTTGCTTTCTTAGCCATCTTTATTTCGTGTTTAGGTTTACTGGGCCTGGTAATGTTTACTGCTGAGCAGCGTACAAAAGAAATAGGTATTCGCAAGGTATTGGGCGCCACAGCAAGTTCTATTGTGCAATTAATGTCAGTTGATTTTATAAAGCTTGTTTTTATTGCGATAATCATTGCGATACCAATTGCCTGGTGCGCAATGTCTGTGTGGCTAAATGATTTTGCCTATAAAATCACCATCAGTTGGTGGATGTTTGCTTTAGCAGGCGGAATAGCTGTTTTTATAGCTGTTTTCACTATTAGTTTCCAGGCAATAAAAGCGGCGGTAGCTAATCCTGTTAAGAGTTTGAGGACGGAATAGTAGAACCACGATTTGCAGGATTGAAAAAACGTCTGCACTGAGATTGCTGGGAGGTTTGGGATTTGTGGGAAGAGAACCGCGATTTTTGGATTGCAAGGATTTTGTCTGAACCGGGATTGGTGAGATTGGTGGGAAAAGAACCACGATTTACAGGGTTGAAAGGATTGGGAGGAAAATGATAACTAACTAATAGTTTTAAAAAAGATTAATTAAACAAAATAATTGGAAATGCTTAAAACATATTTGAAAACGGGTTGGCGAAATTTATTAAAGAATAAAACTATTAGTATTATCAACATTACCGGGCTTTCTGTAGGTATGGCTGCGGCTATGTTTATTCTTTTGTGGGTACAGAATGAATTAAGCTTTGATAATTATCATCCTGCGAGTAAAAGAATATGTCAAATTACTTTTTCTGATAAAGAGGGAAGCAATAAATGGGATGGAAGCCCTTTATTATTAGCAGATGCTGCTAAACAAAAAATACCAGGCATAGAAAAGGCAACAAAGTTTTTAACTGCAAACAGGGACAACCCGGTTTTAAATATCAACAATGAGTTTTATAAAGAAAAAAATGCAGTGTTTGTAGATAGCAACTGGTTCAGTTTTTTTCATTACGACTATGTTGAAGGCAATGCAAATGCATTTAATCAAAACCCGAATAGTATTATACTTACTGAGTCATTGGCAAAAAAATATTATGGAAAAAAAGAGGCAGTAGGAAGAACTATTATTATTGATAGCATCAATTATAAGGTGCAGGCCGTAATAAAAGATAATCCTTCAAATTCAAGTTTTCAGTTTAATATATTTTTCCCGTTGCAAACACATCTTCCGGATGCTGAAGCTATAAAAAATGAATCTTCCTGGAATAGCTTTACCTGGATAACTTTTGTTCAACTTAATCCAAATATACCAATTAAGCAGGTTTTAAATCAATTAGCACAGTTATTAAAAACAGAGAGAAATAATGAGGAAACATTTGTTTCTCTTATTGCTTTAAAAAACATCCATTTTGAAACCAGCTTTGGAGATTTAAAAATGTTACGTCAGGATAAAAAAGTAGTTTTCATTTTTGCAATACTCGGCTCATTATTGTTATTAATTGCCTGCATCAATTATATAAATCTTTCGACGGCAAGAGCCAGTTTGCGCGCAAAGGAAGTAAGCATTAAAAAAATAATAGGTGCAAGCGGCAAAACTTTGTTCAAACAATTTATTGCAGAATCATTTCTCACCAGCTTTATCGCATTAATCATTACATTACTTATCATTCAAATTGCACTGCCCTTATTTAACTCTTTTACTGAAAAGCATTTTATATTCTCTCTCAGCTCCATAAATATATGGATAGTACTTGCCGGAACTTTTGTAACTACCATTATACTTACCAGCATTTATCCTGCCTTGTTACTTTCTTCTTTCAAACCTCTCAATATGCTGAAAGGTTTAAATGTACTAAAAGTGAAGAATACTGCTTTAAGAAAAACACTCGTTATATCTCAGTTTACAATAGCTATAGCATTAATGATAAGCACCATTGTAATATTTAAACAACTAAGTTTTATACGAAAGCAAAATAAAGGATATAATAGTTCACAGGTATTTTCAGTGCCGTTGCCGCGTGAATGGTTTAACAAGCACAAAGAAGCGAATAAAGAACAAATGTTTAATACTTTCAAACAGCAATTGGTGGCTAATACCAGTATAGAGAATGCAACTATAACCAGTGGGTCTGTCATTAATATTATGATGGCCATGTCGGGGGTTGTAGATTGGGAAGGGAAAGCTCCCGGCTTAGACCCTATGGTTTCTGTAATGTCTGTTGATGAAGATTTTCGTAAAATATTTCAGCTTCAGTTGACAGAAGGAAGATGGTTTCAGCCTGATAACATACAAGACAAACACAATTACATTTTAAATGAAACAGCCATTGCAACTTTCGGTTTGCAACCACCTTACATAGGCAAACGTTTAATTTTTGCTAATGATACGGGGCACATAATCGGCATTATAGAAGATTTTCATTACAGAAGCTTACATGAAAAAGTAGGATCTATAATTCTTATCAATAATCAATTGCAAGGCACAATGTTCATAAAAACTGCTGCCGCTAAAACGCCACAGGCCTTGCAAGCAACTGAAACTATATGGAAAAAACTCTTTCCACAGGAACCATTTGAATATGACTTTTTAGATGAAGCATTTGCACAGTTGTATCGTTCAGATATAAAAACTTCAACACTAACAGGATTATTTTCATGCATTGCTATTATCATTTCCTGTCTTGGTTTGTTTGGACTGGCTGCATTTACTGCAGAGCAGCGAATAAAAGAAATAGGCATTCGAAAAGTTCTGGGTGCAACAGTAACAAATATTACTGCATTATTATCCCGTGATTTTATAAAGCTTGTTGTAATAGCTTTTGTTATCGCATCACCACTTGCATGGCTTGCTATGAACAAATGGTTAGAAAATTTCGTCTATAGAATCAATATTAACTGGTTGGTATTTGTATTAGCCGGATTAGCGGCTGTGTTTATAGCATTGCTAACAGTAAGTTTCCAGGCGATAAAAGCAGCAATTGCTAACCCTGTAAAAAGTTTAAGGACCGAATAGTCTGAACCTGGATTTGGAAGGATTGAAGGGATTGTGAGGAAATTATCTGAACTGAGATTTGTGGGATGTTTGGGATTTGTGGGTAGAAATAGTTTGGAGCACTTGTACTATTAAAACTTCTATCAACCTCTAAAAAAAATATAAAACGTGTTTAAATACTATTTCAAAACCGCATTCAGGAGTTTGATGCGTAACAGGAATTACGCTATTATCAACATCGCCGGATTGGCTGTTGGTATTGCCGTTTGTATGATGATCTTTATCATCATCCAGTTTCATACAAGCTATGATAATTTTCATAAAAACAAAGACCGTATTTATCGTGTGTTAACCGAATATCGTCATGCAGATGCAGCAACTATTTCTTATGGGAAAGGCGTTTCTTTTCCAATGCCCACAGGATTGAAAACGGCTTTTCCCCAACTGGAACAAGTAGCTCCGATCTATGCAAGCCACAACGATCAGTTACAGGTACTTGATGTTAATGGAGCCCCTGTAAAGAATTTCAAAGAGCAGAGCGGTGTATTTTATACAGAGCCTTCATTCTTTAAAATATTTGATTTCCCTCTGCTCGCAGGTTCGTATGCCTCATTGAAAGATCCGAACAATGTATTGCTTACAAAAGAGATTGCAGAAACATATTTCGGCGACTGGAAAACAGCAATAGGTAAAACCATTAAACTAACAGGATCATATCGCATAGGTGCAGGATTGTTTCAGTTCCCGCCAATAGTGCTGAAAGTTTCAGGCATTCTCGCAACCATACCGGCAAATACAGACTTCCAGCTAAGACTTGTGGTTGCTTACGGAACAGATTTTACAGGAGATAAAATATACGGATTTCAACAACCGGATTGGAATGGAACAGCACCTGATTTTGGCTGCTATGTTTTGTTGCCGCCTAATATTTCTGTTGACAATTTTAATCAACAATTAAGAGCGTACGCACGAAATGTAAAATCTCCCGACAATAAGGATAGTTATATTGTACAACCATTACCTGCGGTGCATTATGACACAGAAACAGGCAATTATGGCAACAAGACAATCAGTCATGAACTGCTCAATGTATTGTGGCTGATTGCAGCATTCATCCTGTTAATTGCCTGCGCAAACTTTATCAACCTCTCCACAGCACAGGCTGTTAATCGGGCAAAGGAGGTTGGCGTAAGAAAAGTTTTGGGGAGTAATAAATTTCAATTGCAAATCCAATTCATCATTGAAACATTTTTGATAGTTACAAGCGCCGTAATACTTGCTGCAGTTATTACAATGCTTGCATTGCCCTCTGTAAATGGAATTTTAGAACTTTCGCTTTCATTCAACATACTGAACAATCCTGCAATTATTTTATTTCTTTTGACTGTAACAATTGTTGTAACCGCACTCGCCGGTTTTTATCCTTCTATTGTTTTATCGCGTATCAATCCTGTTAATGCTATAAAGAGTAAGCTCACAGCAAATACTGCAAAGGGAATTTCATTAAGAAGAGGGTTGGTAGTGTTTCAATTCATCATTGCCCAGGCGCTCATCATCGGAACACTCATCATTGTAAAGCAGATGGATTATTTTATGAATCAACCGTTAGGCTTCGATAAAGATGCAATTGTAAATGTTCCTTTCCGTCCGGATAGTACCGGCAGCAAGCTGACGGATTATTTAAGGCAACAGTTATTGTCAGTAAACGGCGTGCAGGCAGTAAGCTTCAGTTCCAACACTCCGGTTGAAGATGATAATGAAATGTGGACCACATTCAAATTTGACCATGCAATAAAAGAAACAGATTTTCAGGCTATTACCAAATTCGCCGATACCGGATATGTGCCGGCTTATAAATTACAACTGGTAGCCGGAAGAAATTTGCAACCCTCCAATATGACAAGAGAATTTTTGGTGAATGAATCGCTTGTAAAAAGTTTGGGATTTAAAAAACCGGAAGATATATTGAACAAAGAAATAAGCATGTGGGATGATCGAATAAAATGTCCTGTTGTTGGTGTATTGAAAGATTTTAATGACAGATCTTTCCGCAATGATCTTGCACCATTGCTTATTACCACAAACATCACCATGTACCGCCAGGCTGCAATAAAACTTGCAACGACAAATATTTCTTCTACACTGCAATCTGTTAAAAAAATATGGGAGCAAACGTTTCCCGATTATGTTTATGAATACAAGTTTCTTGATGATAAAATTGAAAGTTTTTACAAACAGGAAAATCAGTTAGCGCAGTTGTATAAAATTTTTGCAGCAATCGCGATATTCCTTAGCTGTCTTGGCTTGTATGGTTTAGCCTCATTCATGGCAGTGCAGCGAATAAAAGAAGTTGGTATTCGTAAAGTACTTGGTGCTACTGTCAGCAATATCGTTTATTTGTTTTCAAAAGAATTTATCATACTCATTGCAATTGCCTTTGCGATTGCTACACCCATTGCATGGTATTACATGCACCAATGGTTGCAGGATTATGCTTATCGCATCAACATCAGTTGGTGGATATTTATCGTTGGTGGACTTGTTGCAATAATTATTGCACTTGCAACCATAAGTTTCCAGGCAGTAAAGGCAGCGATAGCAAATCCTGTGAAGAGTTTGAGAACGGAATAAGTCTGAACCATGATTTTTTGGATTAGAAAGGATTGGGATGAAATAGAAATTTTTTATTAAAGAGGCAGTAGTATAAGAATGAAACCTTCCTCACGTCGTCCACTTTTACAATGAAACTAAAATCAACTTTTAAAACTTAGAAACCGTGTTTAACAATTACTTCAAAATCGCTTTTAGAAATCTTCTTCGCAACAAAGGGTTTTCTTCCATTAACATTCTTGGCCTTACAATAGGTATGGCGAGTGCCATTCTTATCTTTCTTTGGATGCAGAACGAAGTGAGCTACGACCGGTTTCACGAGAAGAAAGACCGCATTTACGAAGCATGGAACCAATCAAAAATGAATGGTGAAATAAGTAGCTGGAACACAACACCAAAAGTATTGGCTAAAACGATACAGCAGGATTTCCCGGAGGTGGAGCAGACAGTCAGGGAAAATGGTGTCGGTGCACTTTTGTTGGGCATTGGGGAAAAACGTTTAACGGCAACAGGTGACATCGCTGATTCAAATTTCTTCATGGTGTTTAGCTTCCCGCTGCTAAAAGGCAGTGCTAAAACAGCCCTTGCCGATATGCATAATATTGTCCTTACAGAAAAGCTGGCGAAAAAATTATTTGGTGAGGAAGAGGCAATGGGGAAAATAGTGCGGTTAAATAATGAAGACAACTTCACTGTTTCCGGCGTTGCAAAAGAGTTACCTAACAATACCCGTTTCAATTTTGAATTTCTGATTCCCTGGTCGTATGGGCATGTTAAAGGTTGGGATGATGAATACTGGGGCAACAACTCTACTGCCACTTACGTGCTGCTAAAACCCGCTGCCACACTTGCTTCCATTGCGCCGAAACTAAAAACGCTTCGTGAAAGATATGATAAAGATGACCCTCACGGCGGCTTCTTTTTATATCCCGTTAGCCGGTGGCGGTTGTATTCCAATTTTACCAATGGTGTTGAAGAAGGCGGACGCATTACGGTTGTAAAACTCTTCGGTCTTGTTGCCGGTTTTATTCTGCTGATTGCCTGCATCAACTTTATGAACCTTAGTACGGCCCGCAGCGAAAAGCGGGCAAAAGAAGTAGGCATCCGCAAAGTGGCAGGCGCTCAAAAATCTTCACTCATTGGTCAGTTTATTGGCGAGTCTGTCTTACTTGCTTTTATTGCCGCTATCATCGCACTTTTGATTGTACAAATCAGTCTGCCTGCATTTAATGAGCTCACTGATAAAAGATTATTTATAGATTATACCAGTCCTTTTTTCTGGGTAACAGGCATCGGCTTTATTCTGTTTACCGGCGTTCTTGCAGGCAGCTATCCTGCTTTTTTTCTTTCGGCTATGAAGCCGGTAAAGGTTTTAAAAGGCACATTTATACCGGTGAAAGCAGCCGTATCGCCTCGTAAGATCTTAGTTGTCCTTCAGTTTACGTTTGCCATCATTTTGATCATTGCCACTATCATTGTAAAACAGCAGATCAATTATGCACAAAACCGGGACAATGGCTACGACAAAAATAATTTAATCTATCATGGGCTGACAGACGACTTGACGAAGAACTATACACTGATAAGAAACGAGCTGCTTTCTTCCGGCGCGGCTGCTTCTGTTACTAAAACAAGTGCGCCTCTTACTGAAGGACAAAGCAATAGCTGGGGTTTTGAATGGCCAGGTAAAGACCCGGATGACAAAACAGTTTTCGACAGGTTTAATGCCGATGATGCTATTGCACAAACGGCTGGTTTTAAGATTATAAAAGGTCGCGATTTTAACCTGAAGGAATATATGACTGATTCAACCGCTGTTCTACTTAATGAATCGGCTGTAAAAGCTATGAATTTGAAAGAGCCTATTGGGCAGATTGTAAAGGATAATGGCACTCATTGGCATGTAGTGGGTGTGATCAAAGACTTTATCCTTCACTCTCCGTTTCAGCCTACAGTCCCCATGGTGATTGAAGGCGCTAAAGGGTGGTTTAATAATATTCATATAAAACTGAATCCCAAAAACCCTACCGCTCAAAACTTAAAGACAGCCGAAGGTATTTTCAAAAAATACAATCCCGGGTATCCGTTCGATTATCATTTTATTGATATCGAGTACGCTAAAAAATTTGATGATCAAAAACGTACCGCCACCTTAGCAGCCCTGTTTGCAGGCCTCACCATATTTATCTCCTGTCTGGGTTTGTTTGGCTTAGCAACATATATGGCTCAAAACCGAAAAAAAGAGATTGGTGTCCGCAAGGTTTTAGGCGCCAGCGTTACTAATATAACTGCTCTGTTATCTAAAGATTTTTTAAGGCTTGTCATTATTTCTTATATCATCGCCTCTCCTGTTGCCTGGTGGTCAATGAGTAAATGGTTGCAGGCATATTCATACCGGATACAGATCGAATGGTGGGTGTTTGCAGCAGCAGGTTTACTATCAGTAATAATCGCCCTGGGCACAGTAAGCTTTCAGGCGATTAAAGCAGCAATAGCAAATCCGGTGAAAAGTTTAAGAACAGAATAATCTGAACCTGGATTTGGAAGGATTTATTGGATTGTGAGGAAAGGCCTGAACTGGGATTTAAAGGATGGCTGGATATGGGATGAAAAGAGGTAATACAACAAATTGTAAACAAGTTCGTAGCTCGCAGCTAATAGCTTAAAACTTTGTCGAAGCGGGGTCTTCATAGCAGAGCAGTGTGAGTTAGGATGAGACCCTGCGCTGCACAACATGCCGGGGTCCCTTGCCATCACACAGGGCTATTAGAGGAGACCCCGGCAGGACGAGATATGGCACTAAAAAATTTAATGAACAAAGTATAGTATGGGTAGATAGCAGTTTTTTAGATGTTTTTACCTTTTCTTTCATAGAAGGAAATCCAAAGACGGCATTTACAAAAAGTAACTCAGTTGTAATTACAGGCGGAACTGGAGCCTAATGGCAAAATGCTTCAAATATATATCTTTAGCATCATCGATGAATTTATCTGATTAAGCTTAATCTGGCCGAAGATAAAATTTGAGGTCTCTTCTTACCGCATTCAACTGTATCAAAACCGTACAGTTTTTTGTATCAAAACAGTACAGTTACGTTTGAGCTTTTTAAGCAGAAGGTTGATTATCAACTGCTTTTGAAATTGGTTTTATGTTTGAACTGATAACTGGTGATTACCATCTTTTGTAGCCATAAACCATAAATATTATGTTCAAAAACTATTTCAAAACAGCGTTAAGAACTTTTAGTAAAAACAAGGTCACTACCGGTATTAATGTGCTTGGGCTTTCAATTGGCATTAGTGCAGCGCTTATCATTTTAATGGTAATTCAGTATGATTTTAGTTTTGATAAATATGAGCCCGGCAGGGAAAATATTTATCGCATCGTTACTGATGGCGACGGATCGAAAAATGCAGGTGTGCCTGTGCCTTTGCATCAAAATATGCAAAGCACAAGCGGAATACAGCACATTACAGAAATTCTTCCATATCCATATGACGGTAGTAAGATTAAAGTTTCCATTCCGCAGGGCAATAATAAAGCACCGCAGGCTTTTAAAAATCAGGAAAAGATTGCTTTTACAGATAATGCCTATTTTTCCATATTTCCGCACGAATGGATGGCAGGTAACACAAAAACGGCACTCAAAAATCCGTTTGAAGTTGTGTTAAGCGAAAGTTATGCTAACCGGTATTTTCCGGGTATTTCGCCTGAAAAATTAATTGGCAAAACAGTAATCCTTAGCGATACTATTCTAACATCTGTTACCGGCGTTGTAAAGGATTTAAAAGCCAACAGCGATTTTGAATATAAAATATTTATTTCCTCACCAACCATTACTGCCTCAAACCTCAAAACAAACTACAGTTGGGATGAATGGGGTTTTACCAATTCCGCATTTCAAACAATAGTAAAACTTTATCCGCAGGTACGGCCTGCCCAGGTAAATAAGCAAATTGCAGCCATTTTTAAAGAACACAGTTCGGGGCCAGATGCCGATAAAACTATTCATCGGTTACAAGCCTTGAGTGATGTGCATACCAACACCGATTTTGAGGGACCGGTTGATCTGTCAACTGTTCGTAATCTTATGCTCTTAGCGGTTTTCCTGCTTTTGTTAGGCGCTATTAATTTTATAAACTTATCAACGGCACAAGCTACACAGCGGGCAAAAGAAATCGGCATTCGTAAAACATTGGGCAGTAAAAAAAGTCAGTTGATATTGCAGTTTTTGTCCGAAACATTTTTGCTTACATTATTTACTGCTGTTTTATCTGTTGCTATTACGCCATTGTTATTAAAAACCTTTACAGGTTTTATTCCGGAGGGTTTACAGTTCAGTTATCTGTACAATCAACCCGTTGTATGGTTTTTCTTTCTATTATTGATAATGATTGTAAGTGTTGTTGCAGGTTTATACCCGGCATTCATACTTACAAAATTTCAACCGGTAGCTGTTTTAAAAAATAATGTAGTAACCCACACTGGTGTAAGCCGCAGCGCATGGATGCGTAAAACACTCATTGTATTCCAGTTCATCATTGCACAGGTTTTTATTATTGGAATGATGGTGGTTGATAAACAGATACATTATTCCTTGCAAAAAGATATGGGCTTTAGAAAAGATGCTATTATTAACTTTTATGTGCCTTTAGATTTCTCTAATCCGAATAATAAAAAATTTATTCTGAAAGATGAACTAAGCCAAATTCCTGAAATACAAGAGGTGAGCTTAGGCAATCAGTCGCCTGCTTTTAATGGCCAGATGAGCACCCAGGTATCTTATAAAGAAAAGGGTAAAGATGTTAAATTAAGTGTTGATTCAAGAAATGGAGATACTGCATTTTTAAGTGTTTATAATATTGAACTAATAGCAGGCAGAAATATAATGGCTTCGGATTCAGCTACTGAATTTTTGATAAATGAAACACTTGCAAGGCAGATTGGTTTTCAACATCCTGCGGAAGCAGTTGGCCATTTTTTAGGTTTTAATAATTCTCAGAAACCAATTGTTGGCGTGATGAAGGATTTTAATCAGGCTTCTGTAAGGAGTGTGATACATCCTTTGGTTTATTATGCCGCTCCTAAATACGGGTATGTAATGCATGTTGCACTTCAGTCAAACCCGGCTACATGGAACACCGCCATCAATAAAATGCAGACAGCATGGAAAACCATTTATCCTGATGTGGATTTTGATTATACATTTTTAGATCAAAAGATCGAGGACTTTTATAAAGCCGATCAACAACTTTCTACATTATTGACATGGGCTTCCGCTGTTGCAATTATCATTAGTTGTTTAGGGCTGCTGGGGCTCGTAATTTTTGTTACCAATAGCCGCATCAAAGAAATAGGAGTGCGTAAAATATTGGGAGCTTCTGTAACACAGATCATCACTTTGTTGTCTGTTGATTTTGTAAAATTAATCTCTGTTGCTTTTATAATTGCTGTACCTGTTGCATGGTGGGCATTGCATAACTGGCTTCAAAACTTTGCCTATCATACAAGCTTAAGCTGGTGGATATTTTTATTAAGCGGAATTATAATGATAACAGCAGCACTTACAATTTTATGTATAAGAGCAGGCAAAGCAGCAATGGCTAACCCGGTAAAGAGTTTGAGAACAGAGTGAAAACAATTGAAATGTGACAATTTGAAGATTTGAAAATGAAGATATAACAGTTTTTAAAAAACCGCTAAAAGCTAATTGCTAACGGCTCAAGGCTCACAATCATGATAAAAAATTATTTCAAACAAACCTGGCGAAGCATAGCAAAAAATAAAACGTATTCTGCATTAAATATTGCAGGGCTGGCAGCAGGATTAACATGTTTTATTTTCATTGCTCTTTGGGTAACCGATGAGCTAAGCTATGATAAATTCAATAGTAATTATGACAGGATTGTTCGGTTAATCTCCACAGCAAAAACAGAAACCGGCATTACAGAATCCGCCGTCTCCAGTGCTCCCATGGCTAAGGCACTAAAGAATGATTATGCTGAAGTGGAGAGTACGGTGAGGTTGAGAATGCGTGAAGAAATAGTTACTCATAAAAATCAGCAGGTACTTCAGCCTGGTATATTGCTGACTGACCCATCTTTCTTTGATGTTTTTAGTTATCACATAACAAGAGGAAATGTTGCTACAGCATTGAATGAGCCATATTCAATTATCCTTACAGAATCTTCTGCAAAAAAATATTTCGGGGATGCTGACCCGGTAGGGCAAACGCTTCTCATCAATATGTTTGACAGCACCGGCTATGGAGCATCTTATAAAATAACCGGGGTAATGCCAGACCCACCGAAGAATGCACATTTCACATTTAACATGCTTGCATCTTTTAAAACAATTGAAGTTGCAAATCCTGATGTGCTAACTGTTGACGGTTGGGGAGATGCCAGCTATTACACTTATCTATTATTAAAGAAAGGAGTTGACAAGAAAGCTTTCTCAGCAAAAATCACCCGGTTTTATGGCAAGTACATTGGCGAATTATATAACATCTGGAAGAAAATATATTTTTATAAACTGCAACCGCTTGCAGATATTCATCTCCGGTCTAACCTGCAATATGAAATAGGATCGAATGGCAGCATCACACAGGTTTATATTTTTTCAACTATAGGCACTTTTATTTTATTGCTTGCAGCCATTAATTATACCAACCTGGCTACAGCACGTGCCGCTGGTAAAGCAAAAGAAATAGGTATAAAAAAAGTGGTAGGCGCAGGTAAAAAGCAATTGATCCTGCAATACCTATCAGAATCTGTATTCACAGCGATCATAGCATTACTGCTTTCATTTTTATTATCATTTTTACTGCAGCCGTTTTTTTTAGACGTTACAGGTAAAGATCTTTCGTTGTTCTTATCGCCTTTACTCTTAATTTTTCTTTTAGTAGTAACTATTTTTTTAGGAGTTCTTTCCGGCATTTATCCTGCAATCATCCTTTCAGCGTTTAAACCCACAGTAGTATTAAAAGGCGCATTCAAATCAAGTGATAAAGGAATCCTGTTAAGAAGAACACTAGTGGTATCACAGTTTATTATTACGATCATATTGATAACAGGTATTGTTATTATTTATTCCCAAATGTCATATATAAGGAATAAGGACCTTGGGTTTGATAAGGATGCGTTGCTTTTTTTAAAGGTACATGGGAATGCAGATGTTATTAAAGGTTATGATGCTTTTAAAAACGAACTAAGAAACAATACGCTTGTTTCCGGAATTACCACATCCAATTCAATGATCGGTTCAGGGCTGTCTTCAGGCGTCTCAGAAACTATTGATAACAATGAAGCGCCTTTACAGGTTAATACATCCATACTTCGTGTTGATGCAGATTATTTCGATGTATATGGAATTAAACTATTAGCAGGAAAAGGCTTCAGCCGTAATGCATTCAAGGATACGATCAGGCAGGTTATTTTAAATAAAATGGCAGTAAAAAAGTTTGGGTGGAAGAATAATGAGACCGCTATTGGTAAACCTTTTAAAATGGGTGGTGAAAAAGGAATAGTAGTTGGAGTAACAAATGATTTTCACTTTAACTCATTACAGCAGGCTATAGAGCCTTTAACTATTTATCCGTTGGATGGACATTTTTCAAGAATTACATTAAAAGTTGATATAAAAAAAGGCAGCCAGGTTATAACGTTAATTGAAAACACATGGAAGAAACATTTTTCATCTGCTTTATTAGATTACGATTTTTTAAGTCAGCAAATTAAAGGGAAGTACCAGTCTGAAGAACGATTTTCAACAATATTTCTATACTTCTCTATACTCTCGCTGCTGATTGCCTGTCTCGGATTATATGGACTAATTTCTTACACCATATTTCAAAAAACAAAAGAGATTGGCATAAGGAAGGTTTTAGGTGCTACAGCAAGCAGAATTGCAGCTATGCTGTCAGGAGATTTTTTAAAACTGGTTCTTTTGGCATGTTTCATTTCTATACCTGTTGCATGGTACGCCATGAACAAATGGCTTCAAAATTTTGCATATCGCATCAACGTTTCGTGGTGGATGTTTGGTGTGGCAGGGTTAATTGTCATATTAATAGCATTATTAACTGTAAGTTTTCAGGCGATAAAAGCAGCGTTTGCAAATCCGGTAAAGAGTTTACGGATGGAATAAATATTGTTAAAAAATCGAAATTATGTTTAAAAATTATTTAACTATTGCCGTCAGAAATTTTACCAGACATAAATTGTTTTCTGCAATTAATGTTCTATGTCTTTCAATTGGTATTACTTTTTCAATGATCATTAGCGTATACGTGTTGAACCAATATGCTGTTAACAGTAATCTTAGCAATGTTGCAAATCAATATTTGCTGAAAAGTAATTACAAACAAAAAGATTTGGGTCTTGATATTGTAAGTATTTCCCCGCTGGCTAAAGCTGCGAAAGAAGAATACCCTGGTCTTGTTGCTAATTATTACAGGTATAATCCTGTCACTAATGTTGTATCTGCAGGAGAACAGCATTTTAAAGAAGACATTGCAATAGGCGATACAACGCTTGTTTCTATGTACCGCTTTCCTTTATTGTATGGTGATAAAAACAATGCTTTTCCCAATAACAGTTCGGCTGTCATTACAGAAAGTTTTGCCATGAAGTTATTCGCAACAAAAAATGCAATTGGTAAAACATTAAGCATTCAAACAACTGTTGCAGGTGTTACGCAAGATTATCTCGTTTCGGCTATATTAAAAGATTTACCTTATAATTCAGTAACGAATTTACTTGGCGATACCTATAGTGTTTATATTCCAACAACGGGAAGCCAATATTTTGCAGGAAATGATCCTTCACAAAGCTGGGATAACACAAATTACATAAGTTATATAGAATTAAAGCCTGGTGCGAACATAGCAACAGTTACACCTATATTGAACGGGTTGTTGAAAAAATACAGTTCAGATTTTGTATGGAAAAATCTTTCAGCGGGGATGGAGCCTCTTAAAGATTACTATCTAAACAACAATAATGGTGCTGTAAAAAAGATGATTGTTATTTTATCGATGATAGCAACATTTATTCTATTAATGGTCATCATTAATTTTGTAAATATCAATATTGGCACTTCTTCCAACAGATTAAAAGAAATCGGTTTACGCAAAACATTTGGCAGTGCGAGAAAGCAGGTAATGTTGCAGTTTATTGCCGAATCGCTCATACTTACTTTTATTGCTGCATGTATTTCTATTGTGTTATACCAGTTGACCTTGCCGGTTTTTTCCCAGGTGTTAAATGCCAAACTTGCCTCTTTCTGGCGGTTTGATGTTCAGGAATACTTCTTGTTATCATTAGTGGTTGTATTAACAGGCGTGCTTGCCGGTATATATCCTGCTTTCATATTAAGCGCCACTAATCTTATACATGCGGTAAAAGGTAGAATAGACAGTTCGAAGGGAGGGCTTACTTTAAAACGCGCATTATTAGTTGTTCAATTCTCATTAGCAACGTTAGTATTTATCTGCACGTTAAATTTATCGAAACAAGTGTCTTACATTTTCAATAAAGACCTTGGATATAACAAAAACCACCTGCTTGTCATTACGGCATTTCCAAAGCAGTGGGATAGTGCCGGTGTATTAAAAATGGAAAGCATTAAAGAGAGTTTGCTACAGTTGCCTTTTGTAAAAGAAGCATCGCTCACATTTGAATTGCCTGAAAGGGTTCCGCCCGGCCGTATTATTCTCTACCCGCCTAAAACATCAGGAGCAAATGAACAACTTAATTTACCGATTGCTGTCGTTGATGAAGATTATGCTAAAACCTTTGGTATACAAATGAAGGCTGGTTCCTTTTTTACAGGGTCAAAAGATGGCATTGTATTAAACGAAGCAGCCGTAAAACAGCTTGGCCTTACCTTGGAAAATGCAGTAGGGCAAATTATAGAAACAGGTGCGGCAGGCGCTCCCGTAACGATTAAAGGGGTTATGAAAGATTTCAATTTTTCTTCTCTTGAAGAAAAGATTAGCCCAGTCGGCTTTGCACATATAAGCAGCCAGAATATCTTCCGATTCATTGTTGTTAAACTCAATACTACAAACATTGCACAGGCAATTAGTGAAATAAAGAGCCGTTGGAAATTATTTGTACCAAACGCGCCATTTGATTATGCTTTTATGGATGAAAAGTTTGCATCGTTATACAAAGCGCAATTGCAATTGCATACAGCAGCAAATATTGCAACTGTGCTAAACATTATAATCGTACTATTAGGCATTTTTGGAGTGGTTGCTTTTATGTTGGTTAAAAGAACCAGGGAGATTGCAGTTCGCAAAGTGCTTGGTGCAAATGCAGTTAATATTATTTTTCTTTTCCTTAAAGAATATGCAATACTTATTATAATTGCGAGCATCATTGCCTGGCCGCTTGCATATATAATTTCAGAGAGCCAGCTCCAAAACTTTGCATATCGTATCGACCAAAATATTTTTCCTTATCTGATAGTATTGGCTTTTGTTTCATTGTTAGCGTTTTCGCTTATAGTATTACAGTGTTTTAAAGCAGCAATAGCAAATCCTGTTAAGAGTTTGAGGACAGAATAGTAAAACCACGATTTATTGGATTATAAAGGATTATGAGGAGATTGTCTGAAGCGGGATGAATGGGATGTTTGGGATTGGTAGGATGAAGAGGATATGGAGGTTTTAGTACTAAAACTTAAAAATAAAACTTTGTGTCCTTAGCGTCTTCGTGGCTAAAATTCTTATGGATTTTAGCAGCGCCAATAGCATCGTATTTTATGAATATATGCCTGTACCATTTTGCTTACCGAATTGTTGAGGTGCTGTCTCAAAACCGAACACCAGTTGTATCATAAACGAACAGACCTGTTGAATATTCCTATTTAATAAGTTGATTATCAGCGTCCTTCTTTTTGGCATATTCTTGCCTGTACTGTCATTGAAACAGCAATATCTTTCATAACTGCAAAGTTGAGACATTGATGTTAATGCAACATTTAGAATCCGAATTAGAAATAGAAGTTAAGCTATTATGATAAAAAATTATTTTAAAACAGCCTGGCGCAATCTGTGGAAGAATAAATTTTACAGTGCCATAAATATCTCAGGACTTGCTATTGGCCTCGCAGTTGGAATTATGATTTTGTTGTGGGTACAGGATGAGTTAAGTTATGATAGCTTCCATCATAATGCTGATGCTATTTATAAAATAAATTCTCATCTTGGTAGAGGAGCAAGTGCGCAGGTTTGGGGAACTTCCCCAGCACCTTTGGCTTTATACAGCAGGCAGGAAATTAAGGAGGTTGTAAATGCAGTAAGGATAAAAGGCAATTACGACAACTCTCTGTTCAATCATAAGGACAGGAAATTTACAGAGACTAAGTTAGCGTATGTGGATTCGAATTTCTTTTCCATGTTTGATTTTGAGTTATTAAAAGGAAATCCTGTTAAACCTTTTCCCGATAATAATTCTATTATTCTTACTGCATCAGTTGCAAAAAAATATTTTGGAAATGACAACCCGATAGGGAAAATAATAATAGCGGATAACAAAGACAATTTCGTGGTAGGTGGTGTAATGGAAGATTTTCCGGAAAATTCCAGCATTCAATACGATATGCTTTTCCCTATGAGTCTATTTGCAAAAAATTTTAAGGGCAACGGCGAATGGAAAACTATCGATGAAGACCTTGGAAATTATCAGTACAAAATTTATTTACAATTACAAAAAAACACTTCTCCGGAAGTCATTTCTAAAAAATTAACCACAGCTTATCACCAACGTACGGGAGAAGACTCAACAGGTGGCTTTTACACTTTACAACCTTTAAAATCCATTCATTTAGTTGCTGCAGATGGCAGCAACGGGGCGATGCAAACGGTAAAAATCTTCATAATGGTAGCAGTGCTTATTTTATCAATTGCCTGTATCAATTATGTAAATTTATCCACTGCCCGTTCCATGCTTCGGTCTAAAGAAGTAAGCGTTCGTAAAATTATTGGTGCTGCACGTTTTCAATTGTTTATTCAATTCATTATCGAATCTGCATTACTGTTTTTATTTGCTTCTGTTTTAGCGTTTTTTATTATTTACCTGCTGCTTCCTTTATACAACAATCTTTCAGAAAAACACCTCGTATTTAGTCTTGGCAATAGCAAGGTTTGGTTGGTAATCAGTATTGCAATTATCAGCACATTGGTATTGGCAAGTATTTATCCTGCGTTATTGTTGTCATCTTTTAAACCAATTCAGGCCTTAAAAGGAAAGCTTTCATTAGGCATAGGTACTGCTTCTTTCAGAAAGGCACTGGTAACTACACAATTTGTTTTTTCTGTTGGTTTAATTATAGCCACCATTGTTATCAGCAGGCAGTTGCATTATATACAAAGCAAAGATTTAGGATTGGATAAAGAGCATGTGTTTTCGTTTGGTTTAAAGAAGGAAATGCATGATCATAGTGAAGCAGCGCGTGATGAATTATTAAAACAGCCGGGGGTGCTTGGAGTAGCTTTTTCTGACAATAGCATTGCCGGAGAAGGCAGTAGTACAGGGGATACGCATTGGGAAGGTAAGGAAGAGAACAGCACATTTTTAATTCATCAAAATTGTATTGATGAAAACTTCATTCCATTGCTCAAAATACAAATGTTGGAGGGGAGCAATTTTACAGGTTCAAAAGCCGATTCTGCCCACTTTATATTGAATGAAACGGCTGTAAAAGAAGCGGGTATTAAAGATCCTGTAGGAAAAAGTTTTATTCTTTGGAATAAAAAGGGAACCATTATCGGTGTCGTGAAGGATTTTAATTATGAATCACTAAAAGAAAAAGTAGAACCTGCAATATTTTATTTTGAACCTCCTAACTGGCGTATGTATGTAAAAACCACAGGTAAAGATGCCTCAAAAGCTATAGCTGCAGCAAATACAATTTGGAAGAAATATAATTCTGAATTTCCTTTTGAGTATTCTTTTCTTGATGATGATTTCGGAAAAATGTATCTCTCAGAACAAAGAACCGCTTCTCTGTTCAACGTATTTGCTGTAATAGCAATTGCAATTTCTTGTTTAGGACTTTTTGGTCTGGCCACTTATACAGCACAGGTTAAAACAAAGGAGATCGGTATAAGAAAAGTATTAGGGGCGAGTGTAGCAAACATCACCGGTTTATTAGCAAAGGAGTTTATAGTGTTGGTATTAATAGCTTTTATTATTACATCACCTGTTGCCTGGTGGGCGATGAATGCGTGGCTGCAAAATTATTCTTACCGTATTAATATTGATTGGTGGGTATTTGCGATAGTCGGATTGCTGTCTATGCTTGTTGCAATAGCAACCGTCAGCTTTCAGGCTATTAAAGCAGCATTGGCCAATCCTGTAAAGAGTTTAAGGACAGAATAGAACCACGATTTATTGGATTATAAAGGATGGGAGGAAATTGTCTGAACTGGGATTTATGGGATGTTTGGGATTTGTGGGATGGTGAGAAAAGATAGAACCATGATTTATAAGATTAAAAAGGATTGTGAGAATATAAAAGGTTTAGAACAAAAAATTTTTAAACATTACTCTTAGAATTTAAACAGATTATAAACAAGCTCAAAGCTTATAGCTGATGCTTAAAACTAAAAAATATGTTCAAAACTATTTAAAAACAGCCTGGCGGAATGTTATTAATCAAAAACTGTACAGCCTGATTAATATTGGCGGACTATCGGTGGCTATGACTGCTGTGGTGCTTATTATGATGTGGGTACAGAACGAGTTGCAATTTGACAATTATCATAATGGTGCAGATAGAATATACTTAGTTAAAACCTATGAATATGCGGATAAAAATGAAGCCTTTACTAGTGAAAACAGCCCCTATGCTTTATCCGCAGCAATGAATGAGTTTCCCGAGGTAGAGTTGGTAACCCGGACACAGAGAACTCAAAAAAATGAGTTAACGCTAAAAGTGAATGACAAGCTGTTTACTGAGGAATGGGGACTTTATATAGACAAAAACTGGTTCAATGTTTTCAAGTATGAATTTATCGAAGGAAATCCACAAAACTTTTTTGCTCATCCTTATAGCTTAATAATAACCGAATCAAAAGCGAAAAAGCTTTTTGGGAAAACAGAAGTTGTTGGAAGTCCGGTACAAATAGATTCTGCAGAATATATGGTGCAGGGTGTAATAAAAGATAATCCACTTAATTCCAGCTTTCAATTTGATTTACTTCTGCCTATGGCAGCTAAACTGAATACAAAGGCAGAATTGGATGAAGCTAATTACTGGGGGAACCTCAGTCACAAAACTTTTGTGAAGCTACGCCTCGGGACAAATGTGGTAAAAACATCAAACAAGATTAATGCATTATTTAAATCTAATAAACATCATCAGTATAATTTAGAAGCATCCTTACTGCCTTTAGAAAGCATGCATTTTAATAATGATTTTCAAAGGTCAGCATTTAAACATGGTAATATAAAAACAGTAAAAATATTCAGCCTGCTTGCGATTCTATTGCTCTTAACCGCCAGTATTAATTATGTTAATCTTTAGGTAGCTCGGGCTGGTGTGCGATCAAAAGAAATTAGTGTAAGAAAGATTGTTGGCGCTAACCGTCTGCAGTTGTTTTTACAAATGACAGCAGAATCTGTTCTAACCAGTTTTCTTGCATTAATACTAACCTTGATGCTGGTAATTTTTTGCCTCCCTTTCTTCAACGCATTTACGGGCATGAAGTTTATATTCAATCCGCTTGAGCTTAACCTTGCTTTGGTTTTGTTTGGAACACTCCTTATTGTTATGCTGCTGACAGGCATTTATCCCGCCTTGTTGCTTTCATCTTTTAATCCTGTTAACCTGTTTAGAGGAATAGGTGTTTTTCAAATAAAAGATACTATACTGCGGAAAGCGCTTGTTGAACCGAACCCTCGTACCTCGGGAAACAATAAAGTGGGGCTGATGATGTAATTTAAGGCTCTAAATTTTAAAAATTATGAAAAAGGTTACGAAAAAAAATTAGCTCCCGCAGCGGAGGCTG
>JAABUN010002325.1_pt1 | contig 34470 bp, 26 predicted proteins | sample 5559311 | NCBI WGS metagenome assembly JAABUN01 (sample SAMN10711877, study PRJNA513370) | rock metagenome | isolation source: Antarctica rocks | place: Antarctica: Victoria Land, Siegfried Peak sud | reverse complement strand
CGTGTGGGGAAGGGGCGCGTTGCGCGTCGCGGGGGCATCTTACCCTCCCCGGCGCGACCGAACTTCCGGCGTATGGTGGCCCGAACCGTGGCTGGAGGGGCGCACGTACTCCTGCTGCGGCGTTCCGTCAGCCGCGCTTCTCGCCGCGCAACACGACGCACGGGAGCCGGAACCCGCGCTCCGGCGGCTCCACGAGCGCGAAGGCCGCTCGCACCTCCGGGGTGGCGGTGTCGAAAAGGCGTTCCAGTTCCGCCACGGCGTCGGGCGGCGTCTGCTGGCGGGCCGTCCAATCCGCGAAATCAAGCGGCAGCGCCCACTCCTCGATCACCGCGAATGGCACACCGATAGCCTCCCCCGCCGCCGCCCATTCGGAGAGCGACCAATCGCGCCCGTGCGAGGGATCGCGCAGCCTCTCCACGGTGTTGAGCCAATCCGCAAGGGCCGCGTCCTCCGGCGAGATCGGGTCTACGACCACAAACTGTCCTTCCGGCTTCAACACACGGGCGACATCGCGCAGTAAGGCGAGCGTGGGCAAGTGATGCGCCACTTGGCGGCAGGTCACGAGATCGAACGCCGCGTCCGCGAACGGGAGGGCGGTCAGGTCGGCCTCCTCGAAGCGGACATTCGTGAGGCCGCGTGCCGCCGCCTGCCGCGTCGCTTCCGCGAGCATTTCGGTGCTGACATCAATCCCCACCGCCTCGCGCACGAGCGGCGCGAAGGCGAAGGCGGTGTGGCCCGCCGCCGTGCCGAGATCGAGGACCGTCATATTCGCCGAAGGTGCCGCCGCTTCCACCATCAGCGCGAGGTCGCGCCCCGCCGCGAAAACGGGCGACGACCCGTACGCCGCCGCCGCCCGGTCGAACTGCCGCCGCACCGCCTCCGAAGCCATCTCACCCTCCCCGAAAATCGCAAGGTTTCACCACAAAAACACCGAGGACACCGAGGGAAAATACACGATGCGGCACGGCTACTTATCGCGTGCCGCCCATCGGGCCAGTTGTACCGCCGCACTATTCGCCTCAAACTCGGTATCGTACGTGGCGACATACGTACCCGTCGCTGTGCGCTCCGCGAAACTGTTGCCCGTCCGGCGAACGACGATATACTTCCGCAGCAACCCCGGAACTACCTCGTACCACCCGCCCGCGCCGTCGCTGTAGGCGTCGAACTCGACGGGCCACATTCGGACCACCCCTTCGATTCCCTCGGTGTTCTCCGTGTCTCCGTGGCGAGTCCTTTCAGACCGCGAGCGGGGACAGTTCGCGCAAGCGGGCGACGAGGCGGGGGACGGCCTCGCTCGCGGTTCCCATGTCGGCGTCGGTGTTCGCGGCGCCGAAGCTGAAGCGCACCGAGCCGAGGGCGTAATCCGCCGGGACGCCCATCGCCAGCAGCACATGGCTCGGCTCGATGCTCCCACTCGCGCAGACCGCCCCCGCCGCCGCCGCGATCCCTTCCGCGTCGAGCAGGATAAGCAGCGACTCCGCCTCCACCCCCGCAAAGCCGAGGTTCGCCAGCCCCGGCAGGTGTTCGACGGGATGCCCGAACAGGCGGGCGTCCGGCGTCGCCTCCCGCACGCGCCGCACGAACTCGTCGCGCAGACGCCCGACGTGCGCGGCGGTTCCGGCCCGGTGCGCCTCGGCGTGCGCGAGGGCGGTCGCCATGCCCACGGCGAAGGCGACATTCTCCGTACCGGCGCGGCGGTTCATCTCCTGCCCGCCGCCCGTGATCTGTGGCGCGATGCGCGAACCGCGCCGGGTGTAGAGCAGCCCCGCCCCCTTCGGCCCGCCGAACTTGTGCGCCGAGAGCGTGAGCATGTCCACGCCGAGCGCGTCCACGTCCACGGGCAGCACGCCGGGTGCCTGCGCCGCATCGGTGTGGAACGGCACGCCGCGCTCGCGGGCGACGGCGGCGAGGGCGGCAATCGGGTTGATCGTGCCGACCTCGTTGTTCCCGACCATCAGCGAGACGAGGCACGTTTCCGGGCGAAGGGCGGCGGCGAGGGCGGCGGGCGACACCGCGCCGTGCGCGTCCACGGGGAGGTACGTCACGTCCACGCCCGTCTTGACGAGGGCGGCGGCGGTATCGAGCACGGCGGTATGCTCGGCGGCGGACGTGACGAGGTGTGGGCGGGTGCCGCGCTCCCGCGCCCGCTCCACGGAGCCGCGCAAGGCGAAGTTGTCGCTCTCGGTGCCGCCCGATGTGAACGCGATCTCACGCGGGTGGCAGCCGAGAACCCCGGCAACCGTGGCGCGGGCGCGGTCGAGGGCGGCGCGGGCCTGCCGTCCGGCGGCATACAGGCTGCTCGGATTGCCCCATGCGCCCGTCCAGTACGGGAGCATCGCCTCCACAACGGCGGGGAGCGTGGGGGCGGTCGAGGCGTAATCGAGATAGACGACCGTTCCGGTCGGGCCGGTTGCCCGATCCGCCGACTCCACATACCCGTTCGCCCCGTCCATCCGTCCCCCTTCGCCCCGCCTGCGTGCCGCTCATGGATTGTACGGGCGGAACGCGGGGGCGGCAACGGCGCGACGAGACATCCCCAAGGCGTATACCGAAGCCGCGCATAGAGCACCGACGACTTACCCCCGACCCGACCGCCAGTACGACGCCGCGAACAGCATCCCCAGTACGCCCACCGCCGCGAACCCCGCCACGGTGAGCACGCGCACGAGCGGGTCGTCCGCACCGGGGCGCACGGCGAAGATGACGATGGCAAGGCCGACGATGAAGGCCGCGATGAGGATGCTCACCGCAAGGCGGTTCACCACCGTCTGGATCAGGCGTTGCGTCTGGTCGGCCTCGTCGCGGGCGATTTGCGCGTACTGCTCCGCCTCCTGCAACACGCGGTCGAGCCGCCGTGGCAAATCGGTACTGAGGTCGCCGAGGTCGAACACGATGCTCCGCGCCCGCTTCATGAGTTTGTCGGGCGCGAACAGGCCCGCGATGGCCCCCGCCGCGTACGGCTGCGCCACGGCAAGGATGTTAAAGCCGGGATCGAGCGTGCGGGCCAACCCCTCGATCATCAGCAGCATCTTCAGGAGGAGTGCCAAGTCGGGCGGCAGGGCGAGGTGATGCCGCCGCACGAGAGCCATCACGTCCGAGAGCAGCCGTTGCAAATCCAGTTGTTCGAGCGGCAGGCCGTAGTATTCCGCGAGGAGCCGCCGCAAGTCGCGCCGCAACGGGGTGCGGTCGAGCGTCACCCGCGTGAAGACGCCGAGGTGTGCGAGGTAATCCGTGATCCGGTCGGCGTCCTGATCCACGATGGCGACGAGCAGCAGCAGCAGTCGCGTGCGCGTGCGCTCGTCCAATGCCCCGACCATGCCGTAGTCCACCACGCCGATACGCCCGTCGGGGAGCACGAACAGGTTGCCGGGGTGCAGGTCAGCGTGAAAAAAGCCGTCCTCGAACACCTCCTTCAGGACGAGGCGGGCCGAGCGCACCGCGATGTCGGCGGGTTCCTGCCCGGTCGCCCGCAACGCGGGCAGATCGTCCACGCGCAGGCCGCGCAACCGCTCCATCGTGATCAGGCGGGCGGTGGTGTACTCCCACGCGATGGCGGGGATGGCGACCGAAGGCTCCGACGCGAAGTTGCGGGCGAAGACCTCGGCATTGCGGGCCTCGCGCAGGTAGTCGAGTTCGGCCCGCAGCGTGTGCGCGAACTCCTCCACGAGGGCGGGCGCATCCAGCCCCGTGCGTTCGAGCAGGTTGAACCGGCGGGCAATCAGCCCTGCGAGGCGGGCGGCGATCACGAGATCGAGCGTCACCTGCTCGCGCACGCCCGGTCGCTGCACCTTCACCACCGCGTCCACGCCCCCCGGCAATGTGACGGCGTGAACCTGCGCGATGCTCGCCGCCGCGAGCGGTACGGGGTCGAACGCCACGAACAGGGCCGCGACGGGGCGACCCAACTCGGACTCAATCGCCGCCACGATCACGGGCGTGGGCAGGGGCGGCACGGCGTCCTGCAAGGTCTGCAACTCCGCGATGTAGGCCGGCGGCAGGATATCCGAGCGCGTGCTGAGGATTTGCCCCAGCTTGATGAACGTCGTGCCGAGGTCGGCGAGGGCCATGCGCAGGCGGCGCGGGCGGTCGCGGGCCTCCCGCTCCTCCTCCTCCTGCGAGCGGCGGCGCAACCGGGGTCGCGCACCGATGGCGGAGCCGAAGCCGTAGCGCGCCAGCACCCGCAGCACCTCGCGGTATCGCGCCGTCACCGTGGTCGCCGCCATTGCTCCCCCCTATCGAAAGGATGTACCACAGAGGCACAGAGATCACCGAGAAAATCGGAAAACAAAACACGATCTTCTCTTTTCCCTCTCGGTGATCTCGGTGCCTCTGTGGTACATCCTTTCCGTCTTATCCCGCGACCGCGACGGATTCCCGCTCGATCACCTGCAACAGGGCGCGGATGTAGCCGAGGCAGAAGGCGAATTGCCGCGTGCGGTCGGGATCGGCGTCCGACACGGGGACGTGATCGGGGCAGATCATCCCCCGGTAGCCGACCTCGCGGTAGACACGCAGGGCGGCGAGCATGTCCACATCGCCGTTGTCGGGGTAGACCTCCGCGAAGTCGCCGTAGCCGCCGCGAATATTGCGGAAATGCACCATACGGATGCGCCCGGTGCCGCCGAACTCGCGCACCAGCCCCGGCACCTCGGCGGCGGGGTTCGCGCACATCTCCGCGAGCGTCCCCTGACAGAAATTCATCGCGTGGTGCGGGCTGTCGCTCATCACCAGATACCGCCGCATCCCCTCCACGCTGCCGAGGACATGATGCACGCCGCGCACGCCACCGGGCGGCAACGGCGGGTCCTGCGGGTGGAAGGCGAGCGACACGCCGCACGCCTCCGCGACCGGAATCAGGCGGTCGAGGACGCGGGCGAGGGCGTCCCACGAGGCCGTTTCGGGGATGGGGCCGACCTGCGCGAGGTCGTGGCGGTCGGCGGCACTGTTCGAGGGGGCAGAGCCGATGGTGTCCACGTCCGCGAAGGCGAAGCGCGGGTAGCGTGCGCCGCCCCGCCCCTCGGCGTACCCGGTACGCAGCACGCCGCCGGGATGCAGGGCATATTTCAGGCACGGCACGCCGCAGCCCGCCGCCACGCGAATGTTGTGTTCGAGCAGGCGAAACCGCTCGTCGGCGGCACCTTCGCGCCCCTGCACGAGGTCGCGCAGCAGCGACCCCGTCTCCAGACCGATCACGTCCACCGCGATGCCGACCGCCGCCGACCGCGCCTGCAACCGCCGCACGCCTTCGGCGGACCAGTACCCTTCGGGGCCGTCGCCGTCGAGTTCGCGCCCCGCCTCCACCGCGACGTGCGCCACCCCCAGTTGCGCCGAGAGCGCGAGGCGCGTGTCCGTGGGCGTGTGCAACTGCTCACCGAGGTACATGCTATGCGCTCCTTCACGGCAGTCGCCGGTCGTCGGTCGTCGGTCGTCAGTCGTCGGCGAAATGCATATCCGAGGATGCGACGCGCCCGCATTGTACTAGCGACTGCCGACGAACGACTAGCGACCATCGGAGAGTTCGTCCACCCGCGCAGCACCGCTGCTATACTGCACCCATTCAAGGAGGCTACGCGATGGCGACGACAAAGACAAAGGCAACGCTCGACGACCTGTACGCAGTGGAGTACGAAGACGGCAAGTACGAGCTTGTGGATGGGGAGTTGGTGTACATCATGCCGCCGGGGTTTCTGCATAATCGCGTTGCGGGGAGCATCTTCGAGTACCTGAGGGGCTACGAGCGCGAGACGCGGTCCGGTTACGCCACGATGGACGGCATCAACTACACGGCGGAGTTACCCGGTCGCAGTACGCGCACCTTCAACCCCGACGCCGCATACACGCACGGTCGCCCGCCCATCACGCCGAGGTTTATCGAGGGCGCACCGCTGTTCGCGGTCGAAGTACGCTCTCCGAGCGACTACGGCCCGAAGCGGGATGCGGCCTACGCGGAGAAGCGGGCCGATTACTTCGCGGCGGGAACGCTCGTGGTCTGGGACGTAGACCCGCGTGGGCGCACCATCCGTTCCCACCGCGCCGACGCGCCCGATTCTCCCACCACCTTCCGCGACGACGACACGGCGGACGCCGAACCCGCCCTTCCCGGCTGGCGGGTGGCGGTGCGCGACGTGTTCCCGCCGGAGGAAAGGCCGCTCCCGTGATACCCTCTGGTATACTCCCCGTGCGCAGGTCTCGTGCGCCTTTCGCCGTCCTCACGGGGAGTGAACACGCCCGCCATGATCGCCACACTGCCCGCCCCGCCCGCCGCCGACCTCGACCACGACGAGCGCAACGATGTCCCCGCGCCGCTCGCGTTTATCGGGCTGGATGCTATTGCGCTCACCGATGCCCCCGCCGCTGTTTCCGCCCTGCATGACCCCGCTCGCCCGACATTCGCCATCCACACGCTCGGTTGCAAGCTGAACGGGGCGGACGCGCAAGCCCTCTCGTTCGCCTTGCAGGAGCAGGGGTTCGCGGAGGCACCGTTCGCGGCGGGGGCGGATGTCTACATCGTCAACACCTGCACAGTCACGCATGTCGCGGACAAGAAGAACCGGCAATACCTGCGCAAGGCTCGCGCCCTCGGCGGGCCGGACGCCCTCGTCGCCGCCGTGGGCTGCTACACGAGCGTTGCCCCGGAACACGCCGCCGCGATGGCGGAGGTGGATGTCGTGCTCGGCTCGGCGGACAAGGAGGGCATCGTCGCGGAGGCCACCGCCCGCTACGCCGACCGCCTCGCCGCCGTGGGCCTGATGGACACGCACCTGCACCGCCGCGTCGCGGGGCGTACCCGCCGCATGGTGAAGATTCAGGAGGGGTGCGACGCCCGCTGCACCTTCTGCATCGTGCCGCAAGCGCGGGGGGCTTCGGTGAGCGTGGCGGCGGGCCGCATCTGCCGCGAGGTGGCGGAAGCCAGCGCGATGGGCTACCGCGAGGTCGTACTGACCGGCACGTACGTCGGCATGTACGACGAGCGCGACGCGCACGGCGGGCGCATCCGCCTGCCGGAACTGCTGCGCCGCGTCCTCGTGGGCGAGACTCCCCCCCGCGTGCGCCTCACGAGCGTCGGCCCCGCCGAACTGAAGCCCGAACTGCTGGCACTGTGGGCGGACACACGCCTCGCCCGCCACCTGCACCTGCCGATCCAGTCCGGCAGCGGGGCGGTGCTGCGCCGGATGCGCCGCCGCTACAACCCGGAGCAATTCCGCCGTGCGACCGAGCGCGTGCGGGCGCACATCCCGGACTGCTCGATCACCACCGACGTGATCGTCGGCTTTCCCGGCGAGACCGAGGCGGATTTCGCGGAAACGCTCGCCTTCTGCCGAGCCGCCGCCTTCACGAAAATCCACGCCTTCCCGTACTCCGAGCGGGCGGGTACCGAGGCGGCGACGATGCCCGACCAACTGCCGACCGAGATAAAGCGCGAACGGATGGCCCGCCTGCTTGCCCTCTCCGACGAGTTGAGCGCGGCCTATCACGCCCGTTTCGTGGGCGACACCCTCCCCGTGCTCTACGAGCAACGGGAGCCGGACGGTCGCTGGAGCGGCCTCACCGACACCTACATCCGCGTCCTCGCCCCCGCCGGGGAGAACCTGCATAACCGCATCGTGCCGACACGCCTCGTCGCATCGTGCGCGGCACACGTGGACGGCGATGTGACGTAGAATCGGGGAGATTCACCACAGAGACACAGAGGACACGGAGAGGTCGGCAAACCGAACCACAAAGGCATAAAGAACGCAAAGAAACAAAAACCAGTTTTTCCTTCGTGTTCTTTATCCCCCTTCGTGTCTTTGTGGTAACTTTTTCGATTCCTCTTTTCTCGATTTCCCCCCTCGGTGTTCTCTGTGCCTCTGTGGTAAATCCTTCCGATTGATTCTACAAGGGGGAACGGTGGTAGCACGGTACATGCACCCGGCGATGGGCCGCATCTGGGACGAGCAGCACCGCGTGAACCTGATGGTGCGCGTGGAGGTCGCGGTGTGCGAGGCACGGGCCGAGCGCGGCGAGATTCCGCCCGACGCGATGGCGGCGATCCGCGCCGCATCCGCCACGCCCGCCCGCATCCGCGAGATCGAGCGGCGCACCGACCACGACACCACCGCGTTCCTGTGGGCGATGGGCGAGACGGCGGGCGACGCCGCGCAGTACGTCCACCTCGGCATGACGAGTTCGGACGTGCTCGACACCGCCCTCTCGCTGCAAACGGTCGAAGCCCTCGATCTGCTCATGGCGCAGCTCGACGCGCTCGAAGGGGCCGTGACGCAGCAGGCGATGACGCACCGCGACACGATCATGATCGGGCGCACGCACGGCGTCCACGCGGAGCCGCTCACCTTCGGCTTCGTGCTCGCTGTGTGGGTGGACGAGCTGCGTCGCCACCGCACGCGGCTGGAGGCGGCGCGGGCGCAGATCGCCTACGGCAAGATTTCCGGGGCGGTCGGCACGCACGCGCACGTCCCGCCGGAGATCGAGGAACGCGCCTGCGCGATGCTCGGCCTGACCCCCGCCCCGGTGAGCACGCAAATCTTGCAGCGCGACCGCCACGCGCAAGTAATCATGGCACTGGCACTCCTCGCCACGTCGCTCGACAAGTTCGCCGTCGAGTTGCGCCACCTGCAACGCACGGAGGTGCGCGAGGTCGAGGAGCCGTTCGGCGCGACGGGCGCGACGCCGGACGCGACGCCCGATCCCGACCTGCCCCCGTCGCTCGCGGCGGCGGTGGATCAGCAGGGCAGCAGTGCGATGCCGCACAAGCGCAACCCCTTCAAGAGCGAGCGCATCAGCGGCCTCGCCCGCGTCGTGCGGGGCCACGCCTTCGCCGCGATGGAGAACGTCGGCCTCTGGCACGAGCGCGACATGTCGAACTCCGCCCCGGAGCGCATCATCTTCCCGGAGTCGTTCACGCTCTGCGACTACATGCTCCGCCTGTTCACGCGCATCATGGCGGAATTGACGGTCTTCCCCGACCGGATGCGCGAAAACCTCGAAAGCACGCACGGCCTCATCAACTCGCAGCGGGCGTTGCTCGCCCTCACCGAGGGTGGCATGGCGCGGCAGGATGCGTACAAGGTCGTGCAAGGCGCGGCGATGACCGCGTGGGCCACGGGCGAACCGCTGCATGACCTGCTCGCCCGCGACCCGGATGTGCAGGCCCGCCTCTCCCCCGCCGCCCTCGCCGCCCTGTTCGACCCCGCCTACCACCTGCGGCACATCGGCGTCGCTTTCGCCCGACTCGGCCTCGACGGGGAGGGGGAGAATTGAACCGCCAAGACGCCAAGGACGCCAAGAATCGGCAAACAGACCGCAGAAACACAAAGGTGTGAAGGAATCAAGACCTTGTGCTTCTTTGTGCCTTCGTGCCTTTGTGCCTTTGTGGTTGCTCTTTAGCATTTCTTGGCGTTCTTGGCGTTCTTGGCGTCTTGGCGGTTCAATCCTGTTTGTTGGTTCGATTCGGCTTCGATTGGGGGGGTACGATGGGTGAGGCGATGACGGAAACGGCGTTGCCGGGGCTGACGCTCTTTCGGCGCGGCAAGGTGCGCGACACCTACGCCCTCGGTGACGACCTGCTGCTGTTCGTGACCACCGACCGCGTCTCGGCCTTCGATGTGGTCCTGCCCGTCGGCGTGCCGGACAAGGGGCGTGTGCTCACGGGCCTCTCGGCCTTCTGGTTCGAGCGTACGCGGGAACTCGTGCCGAATCACCTCGTCAGCACCCGCGTCGCGGACTTGCCGCCCGGTCTCGCGGCGCAACGGGACGCCCTCGCGGGGCGGATCATGATCGGGCGGCGGGCGCGGCGCGTGGACATCGAGTGCGTGGCGCGGGGCTACCTCGCGGGTTCGATGTGGGCGGAGTACCGGCGCACGGGCGACTATCAGGGCTTCGGCCTGCCCCCCGGCCTCGCGGAGAGCGAGCAACTGCCGCGCCCCCTGTTCACCCCCGCGATGAAGAACGACGCGGGCCACGACGAGAACATCCCCGCCGCGAGACTGATCGAACTCGTGGGCGCACCCCTCGCCCGCGAGTTGGAGCGGCGCACGCTGATGCTCTACACCGAGGCGAGTACCTACGCGGCGGCGCGGGGTATCATCCTCGCGGACACGAAGTTCGAGTTCGGCTGGATAGACAACGACCTCGCGGTGATAGACGAGATGCTGACGCCCGACTCGTCGCGCTTCTGGGATATGAAGGCGTACGAGCCGGGTCGCCCGCAGGCGAGCATGGACAAGCAGCCGCTGCGCGACTGGCTGGAGGCGAGCGGCTGGGACAAGCAGCCCCCCGGCCCCGCCCTGCCGCCGGAGGTTGTCGCCGCCACGCGGGCGCGATACCTCACCGCGTACGAACGGCTCACCGGCTACCCGCCCCCGCAGTAGCAGATGATGCCGCGTAACCTCCATTGAAACATACGCCCCCTTGTTGCGCTCTCGGTATGCGTATGGACGGAACACCGGACACGCGAAAGGAAGCGCACAATGCCACTGAAAATCGCCCGGTTCGTGAGCCTCCTGAGTACCGCCCTCGCGCTCGGCCTCACGCTCGCGCATGTGCTGGAACTACCGGGGCGGCGTACATTGGGCGGAGCGGAATGGCTTGAGGTGCAGCACACGTTCTACGGCGGGTTCGCGGTCGTGGGCGGGGTGAGCGAAATCGTCGCTATCCTCGCGGCGGCGACGACGCTGTTCCTCGCCCGCCGCCACCGGGGAGTACTCCTCCTCACCTCCGTCGCGCTCGGTTGCCTCGTGGCGATGGTGCTGGTCTTCCTGTTTGGCAACGCCCCGATCAATCAGCAAGTCGCCGGATGGACGCCCGCGACGCTGCCCGCAGACTGGACGGCGTTGCGCGACCGATGGGAAACGGCGCACACGGCGAGTTTCGGCCTCGCGCTCACCGCATTTGTCGCTTTGCTCGTTGCGGCATTGCGCGATGCCACGTCCGTCCCCCGTGCGCCGGACCGCAGCCGAAGCCCGATAACCGCTACTGCGGCCCGCGTGTGAAGTACTGCACCGCGATGTGACCGCGCCCGTACGGGCCGAGCGGCAGTTCGTACACGCCCATGAAGCCTTCTTGTGCGGGTACGGGGACGGCCTCGGCGGGCGGGTTGTCGAGCGCGGTGCGCACGAGCAGGCGGTACGTCGTGGAGGTCTCGTCTTCCACCGCCGCGACCACGCCGATCAGCCCGTCCCGCTTCATCGCGTCGTAGCCCGCGACATTCTTGAAATACTCCGGCAGGAAAAGCGCGATGCCACCCGGCGCGGGTGTATTCGTCGCCACGAACCCGTTGGCGAGCAGCACGTCGCGCATCTCGCGGGGGGTGTCGCGGCTGTCGTTGAGGGCGTAGTAGCGCACGAGGTAGCTCACTTGCGTCGAGGGGGAGGATGGCCCGCCGGAAGTCGTGATCGGCGTCAGGTCGCCACTCGCGGGGGGTTGCGCGGTCGGTACTGCGGGCGCAGTGGTCATCGTCGCGGGTGCGGTGGTCGGCGTCGGGGCAACGGTCGTCGCCACAGGCGGCATCGGCATCGCAGTGGGCGGCACAACGGGAGCGGTCGGCGGCGCGGGGGCAGTCGGCGGAACGGAGGTCGGGGCGGGGGGCGGGGTCGCGGTCCGGGCTTGGGCTGCAAGCACGGGGTCGGGGTCACGCGGATCGGGGTTGCCCGCGCAGGCGATGCCATCCGCCTCCGCTTCGAGCAACCGGGCAAGTGCCGGAACGGCCCGCAAGTACGCCTGCGCCGCCGCCTGCGAGCGGAAGTCCCCGCAACGGGCGCGGGCCTCCGCCACGACTGCGGTGTCACGCGGGGGAGCGTTCCCCACGCACGCCACGCCGCCCAGCCCCGCTTCGAGGTTCACGCCCGTGCGCGGGTTCATCCGCAGGTACGCTTGCGCATCCGCCTGCGTGCGAAAATCGGTGCAGCGCGGTGGGTTGCTGACGGTGCGGGTGGCGGTAGCGGCGGGCGGCGGCGGCGCGGGCGCACGGGTTGTATTTCGCACCGCGTTCGTGTCACGCGGGGCGGGGTTGCCCTTGCAGGCTACACCGTCCGCGTTCGCCTCCAACGCGGCGGCGCGACCGGGGTTCGCCCGCAGATAGCCCTGCGCGTCCGCCTGCGAGGGGAAATCCACGCAGCGCAGCGGCACCGCGTTCGTGTCACGGGGGGCGGGGTTGCCGTCGCACGCGATGCCGTCCGTACCCGCTTCGAGGACGCGCCCGTTGCGCGGGTTCGCCCGTAGGAACACTTGCGCGTCGGCCTGCGAGGGGAAGTCGGTGCATTGCGGCGGGTTGCCCACGGGGCGGGGTTGCACCGAGAGCGGTTGCACGCCCGTCACCTGCACGGGTACCGTGTCGCGTGGCGACGGGTTGCTCTCGCACGCGATACCGTCGTTGTCGGCGTCGAGGTTACGGGCGTCGCGGTGAGCGCGGTAATAGACCTGCGCGTCCGCCTGCGTGCGAAAATCCCCGCAACGGGGCGGCACGGCGTCGGGGTTCGCGGGCGTCTGTGCCACCGCGACGACGGGCGCGAGCGCAATCACGCCGAGAAGCAACCCGACCGCGACCGCCATGCCCCACCGTAACCGCCGCGACCGTCGCAACCGGGTCGCCGTGTCTCGTCCGCTCATGCACCCTCCCGCATCTTTCCACCCGCCGCCATTGTAACGACAATACGGCGACAAGCGGCAGCCGTCAACGCGGTGGCGATGAGAGCAGGGCTTATGCGTTGTTGTGAGAGTATGCTGAAGCGGAAATACGCCCACCCCACCTGCCCGGAGAGCACCCGCCTCCCTTTCGGGGGAGGGGCCGGGGGGTTAGGCGTATTCCAGAACAATCAATACGCCCCGCGACGAGAAACGACGCACATTCTGTCAACTCATGGGCAGTTGCACGATTCTCGCATGGAAACATTACACCGAATGCCCTGCGCCTACCCGCTTCCGTGTAGTATAATCAAAACCGCGCCGCAAGCGGGCGACGTGTCGGTAGTGTATCTGAGGGGGTTCGATGCGCATTCTTTTCCCGTCTCTCGCGCCTTGTCCGGGGACGCAACGCCGTGCGTTGTTTCCCGTGTGTGCGGCACTCCTTCTCGGTCTGTCCGCATTGATGCCTGCGTCGCACGCGAGCGCGGCGGCGGTCGCGTCGCATCCCGCCGTGGTGATCGTGATTGCGCAGACGGACGCGGACGGGGGTGCCGAGTCGCCCGCATCGGACGAGAGCGACGGCTCGGCGGTACCGACGATGGTGCCGGTGGACCAGATCGCCGGGAAGGTTTTCACCACGAACAATGCCCCGACGATCACCGACAGCGACAACGGCAGCAGCGACCCCTCGCCGACAACGCCCGAACCGCCGCCGCCGCCGGGAATCATCCTGCCGCTCGTCCCCTCGCAGCGGTAGACGCTCCCGCATCGCACTCCCCGGTACCGCCCGCTTCACGACGAAGCGGGCGTTCGCTCGTGGGAAGGGGGCGTTTCCGGTGCTATACTGCGCGTTCATCGCGCCCCGATCACCCCGCAAGGAGGATGCTGAACCATGTCGGTTGACGCCCCGCCGTACCACGACGACGCCCCTACCGGGGGTGAGAGCGAGAGCACCAACGCCATCCCCACGCCCGCCGCCCACCTCGGCTTCGAGCCGGGGGCGGCGCGGCGGCTCGCCCCGTGGGACGCGGTCGTCGCCTACTTCCGGCTGCTCGGCGACCGCTCGCCCCGCGTGCGCACCGAGACCCTCGGCACCAGCACCGAGGGTCGCCCCTTCCTGCTCTCGATCATCACGAGCGAGGCGACGCACGCACGGCTCGACGAGTACCGTGCCATCCAGTCGCGCCTCGCCGACCCGCGTGGCGTCGAGGCGGCGCAGATCGCCCGCGACATCGCCGGGGGCAAGACCGTCACCCTCGTCACCTGCACCATCCACGCCACCGAGGTGGGGGCGACGCTGATGGCACTCGGCCTCGCGCACGACCTCGCCACGCGGGACGACGCCACCACACGCGACATCCTCGACAACACGATTGTGCTGCTCGTGCCGTGCCTGAACCCCGATGGCTGGGACTTGGTCCACGACTGGTACACGCGCACCCTCGACACGCCGTACGAAGGCTCGGCCCCGCCGCAGCTCTACCAGACCTACACGGGCCACGACAACAACCGCGACTGGTTCATGCTCACGCAGGTCGAGAATCGCCTCACGGTGGAGAAGATTCACAATGTCTGGCACCCGCAGATCGTCTATGACCTGCACCAGATGATGCAGGACGGCCCGCGCTACTTCGTGCCGCCCTTCATTGACCCCTACGACCCGAACGTGGACCCGATCCTCGCGCAGGAGATCAACGCCCTCGGCTCCGCGATGGCGGGAGCACTCGCGGCGCACGGCAAGACGGGCGTGACGACGGGGATCATCTTCGACGCCTACTCGCCCTCGCGGGCGTACCAGCACTACCACGGCGGCGTGCGCATCCTCAGCGAGGCCGCGAGTTGCCGCATCGCCACGCCCGTGACCGTGGCAAAGGACGACCTGCGCACCGGGCGCGGCTTCGACCCCAAGCAGGCGACGCAGAACCACCCGATGCCGTGGGCGGGCGGCGAGTGGACGCTCGCGGATATCGTCGCGTACAACCGCATCGCCACCGACGCCCTGCTCACCCACGCGGCGCGGTACCGCGATTTGTGGCTGGCGAACTTCGCCGCGATCTCGCGCCGTGCCATCGAACGGAGCGGCACGCCCGCCGCCTTCGTCATTCCGAGCGGGCAGCGCGACCCCGGCACCGCCACCGAGATGCTGCACGTCCTGCAACGCGGCGGCGTGGAGTTGCACCGCGCCACATCGCCGTTCGTGGCCGACGGCGTCAGTTACCCCGCCGGGTCGGTGGTGGTGCCGCTCGCGCAGCCGTACGGGTCGTACGCGAAAACGCTCTTGGAGGCGCAGCAGTACCCCGACTTGCGCCTCTACCCGGACGGCCCGCCGAAGCCGCCGTACGACATCACGGCGCACTCGCTGCCGTTGCAGATGGGCGTGCAGGCCGTGGCGGTGAACGCGCCCGTGCAGGCATCTCTGGAGGCGATCAAGGGACTACTCCCGACGCCCACCGGCACGGTGCGCGGCACGGGGAGCATCGGCCTCGTGATAGGTGCCGAGTCGAACGCGAGCGCGAAATTCGTCAACCGCCTCTTGGCGGAGGGGCTGGAGGTGAGCCGCACGAACGGCCCCGTGCGGGCGGGCGACGAGGACTATGCCACGGGGGCGTACGTCGTGACGGCGGCGGGCGCGGCCTTCGAGCGGGTGCGCGAGGCGGCAATTCTGGCGGGGGTGCGGGCGGCGGCGGTGGCGCGGATGCCGTCGTCGTCGCGGCGGTTGCGGCAGCCCCGCGTCGGCCTCTACCGACCGTGGTGGGCGAACGCCATTGACGAGGGCTGGACGCGCTTCGTGCTGGAAGAATACGGCTTTCTCTACGACACGCTACGCGACGGCGACCTGCGGCAGGGGGATTTGCTCGGTCGCGTCAATTGCCTCATCCTCCCCGCGATGCCCGCCCGCACTATCATGGAGGGCAACGCCCCCGGCGACTACCCGCCGGAATACACGGGCGGCATCGGCGAGATGGGGGCGGCGAACCTGCGCCGCTTCGTGGACGGCGGCGGCACGCTCGTCGCCCTCGACGGGGCGTGCGAGGTGGCGATCAAGCAGTGCTACCTGCCCGTGACGAACGTCCTCGAAGGGGCGAGTACGCAGGATTTCTACTCCCCCGGCTCGATGGTGCGCATCCTTCTGGAGCCGAATCACCCGCTCGCCTACGGTTTCGAGCGCGAGAGCGTGGCCCTGTTCGTCAATAGCCCCGCCTTCGAGACGCACGGCGAGGCCCGCGCCGTGGCCCGCTACCCGATGAGCACGCCGCTCTTGTCCGGCTGGATGCTCGGCCCGGAGCGCATACAGGGCCGCGCCGCGATGGTCGAGGTGCCGGTAGGTCGGGGGCGCGTGGTGCTGATCGGCTTCCGCCCGCAGTTCCGCGCACAGGCACGCGGCACCTACCGCCTCCTGTTCAACAGCATCTACGCCAGCACGCTGCGCTAACGTGATGGTGTTTCCCGTGGCGCGGTGCTCTCAGCCCGCGATTTCTGCCCGTTAAAGGGGAATCACGGGCTGATGAACCTCAACAACGGGATTGGTTCATGTGGCGCGGTGCTCTCAGCCCGTGATTGTCCTGAGAGCCAGCAATCACGGGCTGAGAGCACCGCGCTACAAGGAACGCTACGCACTACCCGATCCCGTTGTGAAGGTTCATCGGCCCGACCTCCACGCCCCCGATGCATAGCATAACCTCATTGAACACCGCTCCCACCGCACATTTCGCGCCATGTTCCCGGACGCCGCTACCAGCGTGTGTACCCGTCGGTGAACGCCGGGTGCCGCTGCTGCCAGAGTTGGCGCGTCATCTGCATGTGGCCCCAGTGCATCGCGGTGTGATTGAGGGCGTCGGCGATCAGGCCACCCGCCGATTCGGTGCTCTCGCCGCCCCACACTTTCAGGGTCTTACCGAGGTCTTCCACCGTGAGGACGGGCAAGGCGCGTTTGGCGACCATGTCCGCTTCGACGATGTCCGCCACGAGGGCGGGGGCGTCGTCCGTCGCCGCGAGCATCTGCCGGTCGGTCTCGGCGTCGAAGTTGTAGTCCAGCCCCCCGGCGGCGAGCATACAGTACTTCTCGCAGTAGATCGTGTGGCGCACGAGGCCGGCGAGCGTGCTCATCTCCGGCCCCGGCGACCACGCGAGGGCTTCGGGCGGCAGCTCGCGCACGAGTCCGACCATGTCGCGGTGGACGAAGTGCAATTGCGACAACACCCCCGCGACGAGCGGCAGCGTCCCCTCCGGGGCGGTATACGGGTCGGCGATCTCGGTCATGTTCGGCTCCGTGCTGCTCAACGCACCGCTCCTTCGCGCTTACCGCCGCTTCTGCCGCTGGTCGGACAGTTGCCGCGTCAGTTCCATGTGACCGACGTGCCGTCCCGCGTGTTCCACCGCGTGCGCCACAAGCCACGACACCGGGCGCGGTTTGCCGAGCCAGTCGCGCTCCGCCGCCGGGTCTTCCTCCTCAAGCACCGGGAAGACCTTGTCGAGGAAGTCGTCCATGTTGCCGATGGCGGTGAGGAGCAGGTTCGGGTCGTCGCCGTTCGCGGTCAATTCCTGCGCCCGCTTCCACTCCTGCCAGCGCGGCTCGATATCGGCGGCGGCGGCGAGCAGGTGCAAGGAGGTGCCGAGCGTGTGCAGCGTCAAGGCCCACAGCGAGTTCGTGCTCAGCCCCGGTTGCCAGTTCAGGGCCGCACCGGGCAGCCCCTTGACGAGGAAGCGCATGTCGCTGTGGAGGGACTTCAGGATTTGCCGCTCCCCGTCGAGGTACGTACTCCACGGCGTCACGTCGGCGGGCATCTCGTCGGTCGCCCCGTTGTCGTCGCTCTCCATGCTCTCCCCGTCGTTCACCATTACGCCCTCGCTCGGCGTGTCCCGTACCAGCGTCAGGTTCGGCTTGCGCGTCTCGTCTACCATCCTTCGCCCTCCTTGAATCAAATCGAAAGGATTCACCACAGAGACACAGAGGACACGGAGAAATAGAAAAGACAAACGGTTCTGTACTTGTCTTTCGGTGATTCTTTTCTGTGTCCTCCGTGTCCTCTGCGTCTCTGTGGTGAGTCCTTCCCGCGTTTAGCCGTGATATCGCCCGAAGACGAGGCTCGTGTTGTGACCGCCGAAGCCGGAGTTGTTCGAGAGCGCGTAGTCGAAGCGAGCGGGGCGGGCCTCGTTCGGCACGTAGTCGAGGTCGCACTGCGGATCGGGCGTCTCGTAGTTGATCGTGGGCGGCAGCACATTGTCGCGCAGGGCGTAGAGGCTGAACATCGCCTCCAACGCCCCCGCCGCGCCGAGCAGATGGCCCGTCATGCTCTTGGTGCTGCTCACAGGCGGCGGATGCGCCCCGAACACCGCCTTGATGGCATTCGTCTCGCTGGTGTCGTTCGCCTTCGTGCTCGTGCCGTGGGCGTTGATGTAGCCGATGGCGTCCGGCGGCAGGTCGGCGTCGCGCAACGCGCCCCGCACGGCCCGCTGCAAGCCGTCGCCCTGTTCGGGGGTCATCACCATCTCGTAGGCGTCCGCCGCGTTGCCGTAGCCGAGCAGTTCGCCGAGGATCGAGGCATCGCGCCCCACGGCGTGTTCCTCGGCTTCGAGGATGAACACCGTGGCCCCCTCGCCCATCACAAAGCCGTCGCGGTCGAGGTCGAAGGGACGGCTGGCGCGGGTCGGCTCGTCGTTACGACGGCTCGTTGCCTTCATATTGTTGAAGCCCGCGACGCCAATCGGCACAATCGCAGCCTCGGTGCCGCCCGCGATCATCACGTCCGCCGCCCCGCGCCGGATCATCTCCGCCGCGTCGCCGAGGGCGTGCGCCCCCGTGGTACAGGCGGAAACGACCGCGTGGTTCGGCCCCGTCGCCCCGAAATGCATGGCGATCATGCCGCTCGCCATGTCGTGGATGAGCATGGGGATCACGAGCGGGCTGACGCGGTTCGGCCCCTTCGTTATGAGGGTCTCCACCGCCTCGGAGAGCGACTGGATGCCGCCGATGCCGCTGCCCACGAGCACACCCACGCGCTCCGCGTCCTCTTTGCTCATGTCGAGATGGGCGTCTGCCGCCGCGTCCATCGCCGCCACCACCGCGAACTGGCAGAAGCGATCCATGCGCCGCGCATCTTTCCTGCCGATGCGGGCGGGGCCGTCGAAGCCCTTCACCTCCCCCGCGATGCGCGTCTCGTACCCCTCGGCGTCGAAGTGCGTGATCGGCCCGATGCCGCTCTCGCCCGCGCACGCCCGCTGCCACGTCTCCGCCCCCGTGAGACCGAGCGGGCTGATCGTGCCGATACCCGTGACGACTACCCGCCGCCGTGTTCTCTCCGCCATCGCCCTGCCACTCTCCTCCTGTCGCCACGGGGCGGCGCGTGCGTCCCTGTGCTCTGCCCATTGTTCCCGGTCGCTCCGCGTAGTGTACGCGGGCGGCGGGGGCGGCGCAACAAACGCGCTTCCCCCTCAAGCACTGTGCGTTCTCACGAAATGCGCCCACCCCCCGGCCCCCCTCCCCTGCGGGGGTTCAGGGGCGGACAGTTTGGGCGGTGAGCCATTGGTCACGCCAACAGGGTGCGCTGAGGTGGGGCAGATGCACGGCAAACGAGCGCGGGCGGGTGCCGTAGAGCCACGCCCGTACCACCCGCAATCCTTGCGTGAACACGCTTTCCCGTGCGGGTTGGGGGCGTGGCGGTGGCAGGCGGGCCGCCATGCGGCGTAGGGTGTGGCGTGCTGCAGCCACGCCCAGACAAAGCGCGAACAGGGTGGCCCATGCCATCGCCACAAGCAGCACCGCGTGGTGTGCCACCCCTTGCACCCCGCTCGCTTCCCATTGCCACCCCTGCGACTTGTCGCTGCGAAACCCCGCCTCAATCCAGTAGCGGCGGGCATACCACGCCAAGACCTGCCAGCGTGCGCCTGCGTTCGTGACGACCACCAGCGGTTCGGCATGGTCGCGCTCCCACGTTGCCACCACCGCGACCTTGCGCCACCCCGCCCCCTTGAACAACCAGCCCCGCCCCTTCCAGCGGTGTCCCGGCCCCGGCACCCGCCGCCCCACATACGCACGCCACCCCGCTTCGCGCCCGTGGCCATCGCGCCAGCGGTGGCTGCCCTGCGGCACCCGCACGGCGTACCGCCAGCCGTGGGCGGTGCAACGGTCGAGAAAGGCGGGAGTGGCATAGGCACGGTCTGCCACCACACACACCGGGGCGGCGGCGGGCAACGCCTCGGTCGCCTGCGCGAACACCGCGTCGAGGTGCTGCCCGTATTCTCCCGCCACAAGCGGCGTGTTCTGTTCCCACACCGCCCATGCGAGCGGCACGGCGTTGCCCCGGTACGGCACCGCCACCCGCAGCAGATGCACCCGGTCGGTGTGCGTACTTTCGTCCACCGCCACAAGCAACGGACGCAATCCGCCGGGGTGGGGTAACGCGGCACGCACCGCAGGCAGGTAGCAGGCGGGAGTGAGGGCCGGGTCGCGCAGGGTGCGGCGCAACCCGCGAGCCACATGCTCCCACACACGGGCGCGGGTGAGACGCAGGGCGTGGAGTTCGCGGGCGATCTGGGCAAGCACCGTGGTCTGGGCGGCGATGATCCCGGTGACGAGCAGGGCGAGACGGACACGGGCGGACGGAGCGAGGGGGGTGTGGGTGGTGATCTGCGCGAGGATTTCGTGATACAGTGGGAGTGGTCGAGACACGGGCAACTCCTCTGGCTACGGGTGGCGTCAGCACCCATACCGTACCAGAGGAGTTGCCCGCTTTGTGACCTGTCTCAACCTGTCCGCCCCTGAACCCCGCAGGGGAGGGGGGCCGGGGGGGGGCGCGTTTTGCGGGAACGCACAAGCCCTATGGCGAAATACACCTACCCCCGCGCTTGCCGCTCCCGTTCCAGCGTCGCCTCGATGCGGGCGCGAGCACCGCTCATCTCCGCGAGCGGGGTGCCGGAGCGCAACAGCGCGTGGCGGCGCGGCTCGTCCAGCACGCGGGGCATGAACTGCTCCACGATGGCGGCGACGCGCTCCGGGGCGAGTACGAGTACGCCGTCGTCGTCCGCGAGGATGATGTCGCCGGGGTTCACCGTCACGCCGCCGCAGCGGATGGTGGTGTTCAATTCCCCCGTCAGGCCACCGCCCCGCGTGGTGATGGGCGAGAGGCCGCGCCCGAAGACGGGGAAGCCCATGTCCTCGATCTCCACGCGGTCGGTGAGCACGCCGTCCACCACCGCCCCCGCGATCCCTTTGCTGTGCGCGGCGAGGGCGACGCCGCCGCCCCAACAGGCGTAGCGGCGGTCGCCTAGGCGGCCCACCACCACGACATCGCCCGCATGGGCCTCGTCTATCGCGTAGTGGAGGATGGTGCTGTCTATGCCGAAGACGCGCACCGTGACGGCGGGGCCGCAGAAGGCGAAGCGCGAACCGATGGGGCGCAACGCCGGGTCCATGAACTCCTCGTCCAGCACATGCCCGATGGTGGCGGGCGGGATTCGCTTCAGTTGCGCGAGCAGTTCTGCCGACACGCTCGGCTGAATGCGCGGGTTGACGATCAAGGTGTACCTCCCCTATAGGTAGCGGATGGAACAGGCAACCACGAATGTTGCGACACCCGCTGTAGGGGCGCGATGCTCGCGCCCTCTCACCGCGCCTCGATCTTGCCCCGTAGCCTCGTACCCCGCCGGGGAGGGCGCGAGCATCGCGCCCCTACGGGGAGATTCAGTGCCTACTCCGCAGGCACATCCACGTCGAACCAGTTGTGGCGTTCCAGCCACCCCGGCCCCTGCTCGCCCACCACGCGCTTGTTGAGCAGCAGGTGTTCGGAGACGGCGACGGGGAAGGCCGCCACGGCATCCCGCGAGAGCTGGTCTTGCAGGTCGCGGTAGAGCCGCGCCCGCGCCGGGGGATCGGCCTCGCGGGCGATCTGGTCAATCAGGCCGTCGGCAGCGGTGTAGCCGGAATAGTTGGAAGCCCCCGTGCTGCGCCAGAAGCGGGCGGTGAGCTGGTCGGGATCCACGCGGGAGACGTACGTGGCGTACATGTCGAACTCCCGCATCGCCCCGCGCCTGCTGATAATCCCTTGTTCGAGCGATTCGTTCTGCACCTTCACGCCTACGTCCGTCCAGTACGAGGCGACGGCCTCGGTGACGCGGCGCGAAATCGTCAGGATGCTCTGCGAGATCAGGCTCGGTCGCCAGTCAGCCGGGACGTTCGCCTCGCGCAGCAGTTGCCGCGCCTTATCGGGGTTGTAGTCGAAGCGCGTGATGTCGTCCGAGAAGCCGAACATCCAAGGCGGCAGGAAGCTGTTGATCGGCTCCGCGAGGCCACCGAACAGATCGCGGGCGATGGCGTTCGTGTCAATCGCGTAGCGCAACGCCTGCCGCACGCGCACGTCGTCGAGCGGCTTGCGGCGCATGTTGAACCAGACGATGAACGGAGCCTGCCCGTACGCCGACTTCACGAAGCGCACATTCGGGTCGGTGCTCTTGCTCGCGGCAATCGCCACGTCGGGGTCGGCGATGTAGAACGAGTCAATCTCGCCCTTCGACACGGCAAGCAGGGCGGTGCGGTCGTCCACCTTCATGCGGAAGACGAGCTGATCCACCTTCGCCTTCGTACCCCAGTAGTCCGGGTTGCGCTTCAGGGTGAGCGTACTCCCCGGCTGCACCGAGTCGTACATGAAGGGGCCGCTGCCGATGGGCTTCGTGTTCCAGCGGTCGCCCAGTTCCATGCTCGCCTTCGGGTTGATGATGAGGCCGCTGCTGTAGGCGACGGTGGCGTTGATGAACGCCGGGTAGGGCCGCTCGAACGAGACCTTCAGTGTGTACGGGTCCATCGCGGTGATCGTGCTCCCGGCCCAATCGGGGGCGGCGGAGCTGCCCGTTTTCGGGTCGCGCACGCGCTCCCAGTTCCACTTGAGGTCTTCCGCCGTCACCTCGCCGTAGCCACCGTGCCACTTCATGCCCTTGCGGATGCGGAAGATGTAGGTGCGTGCGCCGTCCTGAATCTCCCACCCTTCCGCGAGTTCGGGCGTGATCGCGGTGCCGAGCGGCGGGTTATAGGTGTAGCGGGCGGCGTAATTGTAGAGTGCCTCCGCCGGGGAGAGGTTGACCTGCGTGGTGCTACGCGGCGGGTCGAGTTCGTTGATCTCGCTCGGCACGCCGATGCGGTAGATCTTCACGCCGCCCGGTTTGCCCGCCGCCGCCATCGCCGCCGGGGGCGGAGCGGCGGAAGGCATCGCCGTGATCGCCGTGGGCATCGGGGCGCGGGTCGCGGCGGGCGCGGCACTCGTCGCGCCCGCCGGGGCCGCTGCGGTCGTCGCGGCGGTGGTCGGTGCCACGGCACTGCTCGCCGCGCTCGCGGTGGTGGGCATCGGAGCGGCGGCGGCGGTCTCCATGCCGCGTGCGGCGGGTGCTTGCGTGGGCGGGCGCGTCGCGGTGGCGACAGGTGCCGCCGGAACGGTCGGCGCGGCGGTCTCGCCGCACGCCGCCAGTACCGCCGCCCCCGCCGCCCCCGCCGCGAGGCGCAGGAAGCGACGCCGGGTTACGTAGTGACGGTCGTTCTCGGACATATCGCGTGTGCTCATCGTGCTATTCCTCCTCGTGCATCGTCCGCTCGAATGCGAACGTTCAAACCACTCTCGCATGTGCCGGATACCCGCTGTAGGGGCGCGATGCTCGCGCCCTCTTGCCGCGCTCGGATGCGCATCATCGGCACCGTACCCACCGGAGTGGGCGCGAGCATCGCGCCCCTACGGTGCAAGACGGTGCAAGACAGCGCGGGCTGCAATCGCCGCCGCACGGATCAGCGCGTTGCCGCCGCGTAATCCGCGAAGGCAGTGTCCGGGTTCAGGGGTTGCGTCACCAACCCTTGCGCCAGTTGCTCGGCGCAGAAATCCGCGATCATCTTCCGGTTCGGCTCGATCCCGGCGGGCTGCCAGTCCTCCCCGAAGACCGCCGCCGTCTCCTCCAGTTCCGCGAGAATCCACGGCGTGGTGTCCGCGAATCTGCGGCGGTCGTCGCGCCACCGCCGCTTCGACTCCTCGAACGCCGCCACGAGGCGCGGGGCGAGCGACGGTTCGCGCTCGAACACCTCCCGCCGCATCACGACGACGTGAATGCCGGGGCAGTAGCCGACGCGCCGGTAGTAGTCCCGCTCGACGCTGCGGTAGTCGCGGAAGAGATGAACGATGCGGCTCTCCGGCGTGAAGGAGCCGTGCGGCGGGAAAGGGATGAGCAGGGCGTCCACTTCGCCCGCGTGCAGCATCCCGACGAGGGTTTTGCCCGCCGGGGCGTTCTCGACATGCGGCGGATATGCGACTTCCGGCGCACCGCCGGAAAGCGCGGCGTCGCCGTCCTCCACGGGGCCGACGACCCATGTCATCTGTGCGATGTCCATGCCACGTTCGCGGATGGCGGCGCGGCTCCATGTGTTGCCCGTGTTCGGCCATGCGTCGGTGCCGATGCGCTTGCCCACGAGGTCGGCAAAATCGCGCAGCGGGCTGTCGCGCCGCACGAGAAAGCAGCGGTGCCGGAAGGAGCGCATCGGAAAGACGGGCAGGCCGACGAAGCGGTCATCCCCCCGCGAGAGGCGGATGAGGTGCAGGCTCAAACTCGACTCGCTCACGTCTATCGTGGCGTCGTCCACGAAATTGCGGATCGAGGTCGTGCGGTCGAGCGTGAATGCCATCCCCTCTGGCACCACGTCGCCGCACGCGAGGGGTTGAAAGTGATCCCAGTTGTAGGACACCATGCGGATGGGGGTCATCGTCGCTCCTTTGTCGCTCTCGGTGCTGCGTGCCGCGTGCTGCGTGCTGCGTAAATACAAAATGCGCGGGAGCGTTGGCTCTTGCATTTCACGCAGCACACAGCACGCGGCACGCGGCACGCCCGATTATCGTTCGCGCAACCGCGTATCGAGGGCGTCGCGCAGGCCGTCGCCCACGAGGCTGAAACCGAGCACGGTGAGCGTGATCGCCAACCCCGGAAAGAGCACCACCCACGGGGCGGATTGCAGCACCGAACTGCCGTCGTTAATCATACTGCCCCATGTCGGCGTCGGGGGGCGCGGGCCGAGGCCGAGGAAACTGAGCGTCGCCTCGGAAAGGATGGCGGTGGAGATGTAGAGCGTCGCCATCACGAGGGCGGACGACAGCGCGTTCGGCAGGATGTGCCGGAACAGCAGGGAGGCGGTCGGCACGCCCACGGCGCGGGCGGCGGTGATGTACTCGCGCTCGCTGATCGCCAGCACCTCCGCCTGCATCATGCGGGCGAAGCGCGGCAGGGTCGAGACGCCCACGGCGATCATCACATTCGTCAGCCCCGGCCCCAGCGTGGCGATGATCGCCAGTGCGAGGAGCAGCGTCGGGAAGGCGAGCATCGCGTCCACGAAGCGCATGATCGCCGTTCCCAGCTTGCCCCGGTAGTAGCCCGCGACCAGACCGAGCAGGCAACCGATGATGCCACCAATCGCCACCGAGACGACGCCCACCGCGAGGGCGAGCGGTGCCGCCTGCAACGAGCGGTTGAGGATGTCGCGCCCGAAGCCGTCTGTACCCATGAGATGCGCCCCGCTCGGCGGCTGGAGCCGCTGCGCGAGGTTGCTGCGGTTCGTCGTCGCGGGGGTGCCGACCAGCCCGTATGCCGACGCCGCGACGAACAGCAGCACGATCACCAGCCCCGCCATCGCGGCGGGCTGGCGGCGGAAACTGCGGGCCGTGTCGCGCCAGAAGGTGCGCGGGCGCGTACTGCCCCGGATCAGGTTCCCCGCGACCGGCACGGCCTTCGATGATGTGGATACCGCCATTTGTTCCCCTCCGGGGAAGTAACAAGTAACAGGTAACAGGTAACAAGCAAAATTCGCCGCCGCCCGTCTTCGTTACTTGTTACTCGTTCCTGCTACTCATTTCTCCCGCAAGCGCGGATCGGCGAAGCCGTAGAGCGTGTCGGTGATGAAGTTGACGGCGATCACCGCCACGAGGAAGACGGCGATCAATGCCTGCGAGAGGGGGTAGTCGCGGGCGAGGATCGCCCCCACGAGCAGCTTGCCCAGCCCCGGCCTGCTGAACACGATCTCCACCACCCCGGCTCCGCCGAGCAACTGCCCGAAGTAGAGGCCCAGCACCGCGATGATCGGCACGAGGGCCGAGCGCAATGTGTGCGACCAGAGCACGGTACGCCCCGGCAGCCCCTTCGCGTGTGCGGTGCGCACGTAATCTTCTTTCAGTACCGCAAGGAGGGCGGAGCGCGTCGTGCGGGCCACGAGGGCGGCGGACTGGAACCCCAACGCCACGGCGGGCAGCACGAGATGGTGAAACCCCGACCCCAGCCCCTCTCCCTCGCCCGCGCCTTGTACGGGAAATATGCCGAGGAGGTAACTGAGGACGTAGATCAGCAGCAGCGCGAACAGGAACCCCGGTGTAGCAATACCGAGGAGCGCGATCATCATCGAGGCGAAATCGGCGAAGGTGTTGCGCTTCAGGGCCGCGACCACGCCGAGCGGGATGCCGATCAGGCAGGTGACGAGCATCGCGGCGAAGGCGAGGGCCACGGTGTAGGGCAAGGCACTGCCGATCACCGAGACCACGCTGGTCTTCTGCGACAGCGAGATGCCGAAGTTCCCCGTGAGCGTATTCTTGAGGAAAACCGCGTACTGCACGGGGATCGGCTGGTCGAGTCCGTACTGCGCCCGCAGGATCGCGGTCAGTTCGGGCGTGGCGTAGTCGCCCAAAATGATCTGCACCGGGTCGCCGGGGGTGAGCCGGAGTACCAGAAAGACCACCGTGAGCGCACTGAAGATTGTCACCACCGCCTGCGCGAGCCGCTCCCCGATCCGGCGCATCCGTCACTCCCTTCGGTCGTAGTCGGCAGTCGGCAGTAGAATGCAAACACTTCGCGCTATGCGTTCCCGCATTTTCTGCCGACTGCCGACCGCCGACTACTCCGCCGGTACATCCACGTTGAACCAGTCGTGCCGCTCCTGCCAGCCTGCCCCCGCGATGCCCGCGACGCGCTTGTTCACGAGCAGGCTCTCCGAGACCGCGACTACGAAGGCGGCGGGCGAATCCCGCGAAATCTTGTCCTGCAACTCGCGGTAGAGGGCGGCCCGCTTCGTCAGGTCAGGTTCCGCCTTCGCCCGCAGGATGAGGTCGTCGGCCCCGGTGTAGAACGAGCGGTTCGACGACGACCCCGAACTCCAGAACGGCGTGGCGAGTTGGTCGGGTTCGATGCGCGAGACGTACGTGCCGTACATGTCGTAGTCGCCCGCCGTGGTGCGCTGGTTGATGATCCCCTGATCGAGGATTTCTGCCTTCACCTTGATGCCCGCGTCCGTCCAGTACGAGGCGACCGCCTCGGTGATGCGGCGGGCGATGATGAGGTTCGAGAGGGCGAGCAGGCTCGGCGACCAGTCGGGCGAGACATTCGCCTCGCGCAGGAGTTGCCGCGCCTTGTCGGGGTTGTAGTCGAAGCGCGTCACGTCGTCGGAGAAGCCGAACATGAACGGGGGGAGGAAGCTGTTGATCGGATCGGCCAAGCCTCCGAAAAGGTTTTTCGCAATCGCCTCGTTGTCAATCGCGTGGCGTAACGCCTGCCGCACGCGCACGTCGTCCAGCGGCTTGCGCTTCATGTTGAACCAGATCGTCATCGGTGACTGCCCGAACTGCGACTTGAGGAAGCGCGTGTTCGGGTCGGGGTTCTTCGCCACGCTCGCCGCCACATCGGGATCGGCGAGGTAGTAGGCGTCTATCTCGCCCTTCGCCACGGCGAGCACGGCGGCGCGGTCGTCCACCTTGAAGCGGTAGGTGATCTGATCCACCTTCGGCTTGGTTCCCCAGTAGTCTGGGTTGCGCTTCAAGGTGAGGCTCGACCCCGCCTGATAGCTGTCCCACACGAAGGGGCCGCTGCCGATGGGCTTGTTCTTCCAGCGGTCGCCGTACTCCATGAAGGCCTTCGGGGAGATCACGAAACCGGGGCGGAAGGCGAGCGACGCCCCGATGAACGACGGGTACGGGCGGTCGAACGAGACCTTCAGCGTCAGCGGATCGAGGACTTCGATGGTGCTCCCGGCGAAGTCGGTGCGGTAGGGCGAGGCGGTCTTGGGATCCTTGATGCGCTCCCAGTTGTACTTGATATCCTCGGCGGTGAGGTCGCCGTAGCCGCCGTGGAACTTCACGCCCTTCTTGAGGTGGAAGATGTACGTCTTGGCACCGTCCAGCACCTCCCACTCCGCCAGTTCGGGGGTGACGGCGTTGCCGAGCGGCGGGTTGTACGAGTACCGCCCGATGTAGTTGTAGATCGCCTCCGCGACCTGAAAGTCTACCTGACTGTTGATGAGCGCGGGATCGAGCTGCGTGAGGTCGCCGAGCAGCGCGAGCTTGTACGTCTTCGTGCCGCCCGCTCGCCCCGGCATCGCCGCGATGGTCGGCGACGCGGCAGGCACGGCGGGGGCGACGGACGCGGCGGGCATGGCGGGTATGGTGGAAGCCGCAGGAGCCGTCGTACCTGCCGAAGCAGTCGGGGCCACGCCCGCCGCCCCCGTCGCCCCCGCCGTGGCAACAGGCGCGGTCGCGGGGGTCGTTGCGGCGGCGACAATCGGGGCTTGCGTGGGCGGGCGGGTCGCGGTAGCCTGCGGGGCGGCGGCGGTGGGAGACGGTGCCGTCTCGCCGCCGCACGCCGCGAGGATCGTCGCCCCTACTGCCGACGAGGCGAGGGCGAGCAATCGCCGCCGCGAGAGGCGGGGGATGTCGCGGTGTGAACCGGGTGGCGTGACAGGCGTACTCATCGTGCGGGCCTCCTCTGCGCGACATCCCCGACGCGGTGGGATGCGATATATCCGTGATACGCTACAGGAAAAGGGAACGGCCTGTCAAGGTACGCGCCGACGAACTTGTACGGCGTGTTCATCGCTTCCCACACGCGCCGAACCCCCGGCCCCTCCTCCGCTAGGCGAGAGGGGCCGGGGGTTCGGCGGTGCATGTGGCCCGGTTTGTAGGGGTGGGCCAGCTGATCCACCCCACCGACCCCTTCCCTTGTGCCGATGGATTTCGGAATTCCACGTCAACGTAGCGTCGCGGCAACGGCCTGCGCCCGTGCCAGCAGGGGCTTGGCACCGAGTGCTGTGGCGAGGGCGCGGGCCTCGTCGAGGAAGCCACGGGCGGCAGGGTCGTCGCCCTCCCAGAGCGCGGCGAGTGCGACGAGCGTACGCGCCCGCTCGAACGGCGCATCGCAATTGGCGGCGAGTGCGAGAGCCTCCCCGAAGTGCTCCGCCGCGCTTTCCGCGTCGCCCGCGTCGGCATCCAATTCGCCGAGCATCCGGTGTGCGGCGATCAGCGCGAGGGGCTGGCGCGGGTTTGTCGCCTCGTGTAGGGCGGCGGAGGCGCAGCCGCAGGCGCGGCCCGCGTCGCCGTTCGCCGCCGCGTAGCGTCCCCACGCGAGTTGCCCCTCCGCCCGCCCAAGCGTGGCACCGCTGAACTTCAGCCAGCGGTCGTGCGCGAGCAGCCAGTGTCGCGCCGTCTGCATGTCGCCCGCGTCGGTGGCGAGGGCCGCCGCCACTCGCACGAGGGCGATGCTGGCGTAGAGCACGCAACCGGGGGCGGTGCGCGGCCCGTCGGGCAACCACGTCCGTATCGCCTCCCATGCGCGGTCGGTGTCCCCCTGATCATATGCGATCTGCGCGAGGGCGAGGGCGGCGTGCGCCGAGGGATCGGCGGCGGTGTGCTGCGCGGGGTCCGCCGATTCCGCGAGGGCGCGGGCCTCCGTCCACGCCCCTTCGAGCGCGAGGAGCGGCACGCGGGCGAAGCGCGGCGGCAGGTCGCCCCGCAACCCCGGCACCCGCGTCCAGACCTCCTCGGCGGCGTTGCCCACCATCGTCCGCGCCGCCGGGTTGTCGGTCTGATACGGTACCACGAGGTGTTGCAGTTCGTGCAGCAGCGCGAACCCCCCGGCCCATGCGTTGTCGGTGGCCCCGTAGGTCTCCTTTGCTCGCATAAAGGCCCGCAATGCCTCCTCCGGCCTGCCCGTGAAGGCGTTGACGACGCCGAAGCCGTGCAGCGCGTCCGAGGGGGCGGAGGGGTCGTCCCAGTCCACGAGGACTTCCGCGCCGAGGACTTGCGCCTCCGCGAACCGCCCCACGAAGGCGAGCCACGCCATCAGGGCCGCCCGCATCTCGCGCAGCGTCGGGACGTGCGCCGGTACCGCCGACCATGCCGTCTTCGGCAACGCAACGAGAGCTTCCACGCCTCTTTCCAGCTCGGAGAGTCCGCGATTGACATCCCCCGCGAGGCACCGCACCACGCCGCGCATCGCCAGCGCATAGGCACCAAGCGCGGCGTCGTCCGCCTCCGCCGCGAGCCGCGCCGCCGTTTCGAGCGGCCCCACCTCCCCGGCGGGGGCCGCGAATCGCCGCAGCCACGCGAGCCGCACGATCAGCCAGCCGCGTTCGTCCGCTCCCGCCCCGGTCTCCTCCATGAGCGTGAGGGCTGCCGCGTACCGCTCCGCTGCCGTGGCCCACGCGAAGGCGGCGTGCGCCCGTTCGCCCGCCCGCAGCAGCCACTCGGCGGCACGGGCGTCGCCCGCCTGCCGGAAATGGAAGGCCACGGCGTCGGCGTCCGGGCGCGGCTGCGCGGCGAGCGTCTCCGCCACGCGGCGGTGTCCGATGCGGCGGCGCATCGGCGGCACGCTCTCGTAGAGTCCCTCCCGGATGAGCGCGTGGGCGAAGCGGATGGAGGAGCCGTCCGGGGTCTCGCGCACGAGCCGCGCCGCCGCCGCCGCCTCGACCGTCTCGACCAGCGTCTCCTCGTCGGCCTTGCTCACCGCCGCCCAGAGGTCGAGCGGCACCTCCTGCCCGATGATCGCCGCCGTGGCCAGCAGTTTGCGGTCCTCCTCGCCCAGCCGTTCCAGCCGCCGCACCACGAGATGATCGAGCAGGCTCGGCAACCGCGCCCCCGCGAGATCGCCCACCGTCCAGCGGTCGCTGTCGCCCTCCGCCTGCGCGAGGACACTGTCGTCTTCTAATGTGCGCAGCAATTCCTCAACATAGAAGGGGTTGCCCTCCGACCGCTCGGTGAGGTGCCGCCCCAGCCGCTCGGCGTCGTTGGCTGAGGGGCGGTACCGCGTGTCCACGAGCGAGCGCACCTCGGCGGGGGTGAAGCGGCGCAACTCCACGCGCTCGGCGGCGGATTCCCGCGCCAGCGTCGGCAGCAGCGTGGCGAAGGCGCGATTCTCCGCCACCTCCTCGGTGCGGTAGGTGACGACGAGCAGCAACGGCACGTCCGCGATCCCGCGTGCCACCGCCCGGAGCAGGTCGAGGCTCGCCTCGTCGGCCCAGTGCATGTTGTCGAGCACGATCACGAGCGGTCGCTTCGTCGCGTGCGCGACGAGGGTTTCCCGCACCCGTGCGAACAATTCGCGCCCGTGGGTGGAACCGCCCGTGGTCGCCGTGAAGAGCGTGGTGCGCTCGTCCCCGTCGCCCAGACGGTCATACAACTCGCGCCACGGGCCGTACGGCGGCGTGTCGGTCAGGTCGTAGCACCGGCCCATCAGCACGAGCGCACCTTGCGCCGCCGCCGACCGCCGCAGCGCGTCCACGAGGGTCGTCTTGCCGATACCGGCCTCGCCCCCCACGAGTACGAGGCTCCCTTGCCCCGCGATGGCGGCGGTGAGGTGGTTCGCCAGCAGGTTCTGCTCCCGCACGCGCCCCACGAGCGGGCGCGTGTCCCGCGAGATGCGCGAGAGCGGCCCCGCGTCGGTCGTCACGTCCTCCCCCTCCGGCACCGCGAGGGGCATGGGCGCGGGGTTGCCCGTATATGCCTCCAGATCGCGCAGCAACGCGGTGGTATCCTCGTACCGCTTCTCGATGGGCCGTTGCAGCAGTTTGTCCACGATGGCAACGAGGGCGGGCGGCGTGTCGGGCCGTGCGAGGGTGAGCGGGCGACGCTTGCGCCCCCACGGCTCCCCCACGAGGCATTCGTACAGCACGAGGCCGAGGCCGTAGAGGTCGCTGCGCCCGTCGAGGTAGTCGTAGCCCGCCGATTGTTCGGGCGACATGTAGAGCGGCGTGCCGGGGTGTCCGTTCATCAGCCCCGTGCGCTGGCTCTCGTGGCCCACTTGCGCGATGCCGAAATCCGTCAGCTTCACCGCACCCCGCCGCGTGAGCATGATGTTCGCGGGTTTGAGATCGCGGTGGACGATGTCCTGCTCGTGGATCGCTTCCAGTGCGCGGGCGAGATCAAGGGCGATGGCCGTGACCTGCTCCACCGGCAACGATCCCGCCTGCGCGAGCAGTTTGCGCAGGTCGGTACCCTAGACATATTCCATTACGAGGTAGAACGTGCCGTCCGTCTCCTGCGCGAGGTCGAACACGGCGACGATGTGCGGGTGGTTGACCATCGCGGCGGCGCGGGCCTCGCGCTGGAAGCGTTCGAGGAACTCCACGTAGGTGTCGTGGTCGGTGTCGTCCCGCGTGGCGAGCAATTCCTTGATCGCCACGCTGCGGCGCAACACGGTGTCGAAGGCGAGATAGACCCGCCCGAACGCGCCCTCGCCGAGCACGCCCTCCACGCGGTATTTGTTGCGCAGCAGCATCGTCGGCGGTTTCGCCGTCGTGGGGGCGATTGCCGTGCTGATGTCCTCTTCGGAGAGTGCGCCGCTGGTCATTGTCCCGTCTCTCTCGGTGTCACGGCGGGGGATGCCGTTGCCTGCCGCCCGGTCATTTCCGCCGTGATCGTTACCTGCATACTATAGCGCGGATGTGTACCTCACCACAACGATTATCGAGAATGCGCGTGGAACCGGGCGACAAACGGCCCTTCCCGTGGCATCCCACGGGAAGGGCCGTTATCGTCAGCCTACCGTCGGGTTATGAGCGGCGGTAGTTGCTCCAGGTGTTGTTCACCCAGCCATAGTGCGAGACCGTGAAGGTGTGTCCCCCCGCGTAGTCGCCCATGTACAACCGCTTCAACCTGATCTGGTTGCAGTCGCAGGGGTGGTGGCCGTACAGCGTCACCTTCGCCACGTACAACCCCTCGAACTGGTTGCCCGCCACCCGCTGGAAGCTCGGCGAGGGGCCGTCAGTGCGCTGGCTGCCCGTGGTGCTGCGGTACTCGAACAGCGCGTGCGAGTTGGCGTTCTCGTTCGCCCCCTGCGTGCAATCGGTGACGAAGGCCAGAATGTAGAAGCTGTCGCTGGGGCGCAACGACGGGTGGTAGTCGTTGCTGTAGCTGTTGCGATTGTTCCACGTCTGGGTGTAATCGGGCTTGGTGCTGTCCACGAAGAGGGCCGCCCAGCGGAAGGTGAGGCCGGGGGAGGAGCCGCCGTTGCAGAAGGCGGGCCGACTCGGCGGCGTATCCTTCGTCGCCGAGAGGTCGCTGCTGCCGTCCCCTGCGACCGCGAAGATCGGCGATTGCGTGACGCTGGTGACGGTCAGGTCTGCGGCATGGACCACGCTTTCGTCAGGGCCGACAATGGTGAGATTGCCCGCCACGTCCGCCGCCCGCAACTCGGCCACATAGTAGGGACCGGCGGGCAGAGACGGCGAGAGCGGCAACGTCGCCTGCCACTCGCCGTCGCGCAGCGAGCCGCCGACGCGGCTGAAGGCGACCGTGGGGCCGGGGGTGCCGTCGGGGAAGTGATACGACACCGTGGGGTTGCCGAGCACATCGGCGGTGGAGGTGAGGCGCGTGGTCAGATAGACCGTGTCGCCCGCCGCCACCTCGGTAGCCGACGCCTTGATGTTCGAGAAGACCGGCCCCGGCCCCGCCGCCGACGCGAAGCCACCCGTGCCGAGCAGCACTGAGCAGAGCAGCGTCGCCACCATCCCGCACGCGAACCGCCGCATCGTGACCCAACGCCCCATCCCTCTGTGTCCGTCCATTCGTACCTCCCTCGGTACACCCGCCGATATGCTTGGGAATGCCCAGTCGCTTCCCTTCGTATCGGCGGATTGAAGCGATAACGCCACCCGTGCGTTGATCGTTCCATGATAATAACGTAAGCAAAACGTAAATGTGACGCTGTGTAATCAAATTGTATTCTCCCCATAAATCTCACGGCGTCGGTTTCGGTGCCACGTCGTCATTGCGACGCATCGCGCAATCCGCCCGCTTCCCCGTCCGCGTTCGCGCTCCCTTGGTGCTGCACGAGTCGGGCGGTCGTGGTATACAGCGCATATGGATCGTGTCACGAATCCGCAACGGGGAGGTACGGGAACCGTGCGACGCGACATCATGCTCTCGCTCGTCTGGCTACTCGACGCGACGCCGCGTGCTGCCGCGCCCGCGTCGTTGCGGCGCGTGCGCGAGGGGTTGCGGGCCGTGGCGGCGCGGTACGAAATCCTCCTCGTGACGCGGGATATCGGCGCGATAGGGCGGCGGATCGCGGGGGCGGACCCGTGTGTGTGCGTGGTCGTGCCGGGGCGCGGCGGCGATGGTTCCGCCCTCACGGCGGGATGCGCCGCCGCGTCGGGAGACTATATCCTCGTTCGCATCGGCGATGGGGACGAAACCCTGCCGTGGGACGCGCTCCCCGCCCTGATGCCGTATCTGCGGCAGAGCGACATCGCCGTCGCCTTCTCGCCCGCGCCGGAAACGGGCAGAGACGCCGCACGCCACGCTGCCGCCCTCGGCTTCCTCTACGGCGCGATGCCCCGCGCTCCCTTCGCGGCAGCGCAAATCTACCGCGCCGAACTGCTGCGCGGCCTCACCTTCGTCGCGCACGGGCCGCTGTTGCGCGTCGAGATGCTGGCGAAGGCGCGGGCGCAGGGCGCGACCTTCACCGAGGTGGCGGTCGGGGGGGGGGGGGGGGGGGGGGGGGGGGGGGGGGGGCGGGCGGGGGGGGGGGCGGGGGGGGGGGGGGGGGTGGGGGGGGTGGGTGGGTGTGGGGGTGGGGGTG
>JAABUN010002324.1_pt1 | contig 34471 bp, 36 predicted proteins | sample 5559311 | NCBI WGS metagenome assembly JAABUN01 (sample SAMN10711877, study PRJNA513370) | rock metagenome | isolation source: Antarctica rocks | place: Antarctica: Victoria Land, Siegfried Peak sud | reverse complement strand
GTCGAGGACCGCGTCCACTCCCGCAGCTTCTGCTCGTCCCCAGCCCGCAACACCAACGGCTCCACGCGCGACATGCAGCATTGTCTCAACCAGGGACATGCAAGTCACTTAGGACACGCGACACTAGTAGACCCTGTCCGAATGGGAAGTCCCGCACACAGCGTCATATGGCACATGACCGGTCGGCCTGCCTGACGGGGCACTCCGGCGGCGGAGGGAGACCCGCGCGGCTTGCAAAGGCAGGACCGCTCGTCACGACACCTGGAACAGCGCACAACCGAGAGATCATGCAGGGCTGGTGGCACTGTGCGGCAGCCGTAGCCCTCCCCGTGATCCCAGGTTCGTGTCCTCGGTGTGTCCCTGTCTCAGGTTCGTGTCCTCGGGCGGACCCTGAGCGCTGTGAGCCGGGCTGCTCTGCTGGACATGGAACTCAGGTACGTCGCCGATGACGATGTCGTCGTTGCCACCACGCTGGGCGAGGTGAATGAAGCTCGGCTGACCGGGGGACGTCCGGTCCGGTTGCCTCGCTCCCGTGCTGGTCAGCGGCACTACTGCGGGCTGTTCTGGTCCGCGACGATGGCCACCCACGTGGTGTACGAGAGCCTCCTGGAGCTTGACCGGTTGTGGCTCGCGGACTTCGACATGGACGTCGTGCGCATAGCGGCTCAGCCGATGTGGCTCTGCGGCCGGGAGGGCTCGACGCTCCGCCGGCACGTGCCGGACTTGCTGTTGCACCGCCGAGACGGCGGCGCCCTTATCGTCGACGTGAAGCCGACCCAGTTCCTGGAGGTGCCAGAGATCGCAGCGGTGCTGGCATGGACGGGCCGGGCGTGCCGCGCCAGAGGCTGGGACTACCAGGTGTGGTCCGGCGCCGACCGGACGGTACTGGCCAACGTCCGGTACCTGGGTCGGACCCGGCGCCCGGACGTTGTCCCGGTTGAGGCGGTGGGCTGGCTGGGCCAGATGGACCCGCGCGGCCGGTACCTGCACCTCAACTCGGTCCGACCATGACGGCCGCCGTGATCGAGCTGCGCGCCGTGTCCGGCGGTCGAACGTGTGAACGCACAGCCCCGCTCCGTCCGCTCGTGAGGTGACGGACAGCGACGGTAGGAAGGCCGCGTGAAGGTCCGATGAAGCACGGCCGCGTGAAGGTCCAATGAAGCACCCGCGGCGGCTGGAGGCCCGCGGGCTGCGCTCGGGGGTGAGCGCGTCGTGCTTCATCTGGCCTTCACGAGCTCGAAGTGATGGCGCTGTGGTAGCACTGGTTCCCGTCCGTCGGCGGACGCCAGCGGACAACGTCAGGTGTGCGCCTCATCTGGTTACCGGTCCTGATCCCCCGGCTCCTGCGGGCAGCGGGCTGGCAGCGCCTGACTTCACAGAGTGGGGTAGAGGTGGCCGGCTTGCTCGTCGTGCTCGAGCAGGTCTGCGCCGCGGCCGGTGATCAGCGGGTCGGGGGTGGCGGCGTCGTGGTCCTTGTCGGCGTAGTCGAAGCGGTGCAGCACGTGCCGCATCACCTCCAGTCGAGCGCGCTTCTTGTCGTTGCTCTTGACGACGGTCCAGGGGGCGTCGGCGGTGTCGGTGTAGAAGAACATCGCCTCTTTGGCCGCCGTGTAGTCGTCCCAGTGGTCCAGGCTGGCGAGGTCCGTCGGGGACAGCTTCCACTGCCGGACCGGGTCGACCTGGCGGACCGCGAAGCGGGTGCGCTGCTCGTCGCGAGACACGGAGAACCAGAACTTGACGAGCTGGATGCCGGAGCGGACCAGCATCCGCTCGAAGTCGGGGGTCTGGCGCATGAACTCCAGGTACTCCTGAGGGGAGCAGAAGCCCATGACTCTTTCGACGCCGGCCCGGTTGTACCAGGACCGGTCGAACAGCGCGATCTCTCCGGCGGCGGGCAGGTGCGCGACGTAGCGCTGGAAGTACCACTGGGTGGCTTCCCGTTCGCTGGGCTTTTCTAGCGCGACGACGGTCGCGCCGCGCGGGTTGAGGTGCTCTGTGAAGCGCTTGATGGTGCCGCCCTTGCCGGCGGCGTCGCGGCCTTCGAACAGGATCACCAGCTTCGTGCCGCTGGCCTTGATCCAGTTCTGCAGCTTGATGAGCTCGATCTGCAGCAGCCGCTTGCTGCGGTCGTACTCTGCGCGGCTCATCCGTTCGTGGTAGGGGTAGCCCTCTCGCCAGGTGTCGACGACGGTGCCGTCTGGGCGCAGCAGCACCGGGTCGTCCTCGTCGTCGGTGTCGACCCGTAGTTCGGTGAGCTCGGCGGCGAGTGGGCTGTGCAGCGCGGCCTGTTGCGCATCGGCGGGCAGCACGTCCAGGGCACGCAGCAACTGGGTCGGGGGTTCCTGCGTCACGGTTCTACCTCTGGTTGTCGGGGTCGTCCTGGGCTGGGAGCTGCGGCGGTACGCGTGGGCGTGCGGGCCGTCGTGGGGCTTGCCGTGCGGCGTCGTGCTGAGCAGGGACGCGGCCGGCAGTGGGTTGTGCCAACCCGGCGGAGCCGCTGAGCGCTGCAATCAGCAGCGCGCCCACCGCGAGGCCGCCGATCACGTCGGTGAGCCAGTGGTAGCCGACCGCCAGGACGGCCGCGCTGACGATGGTGACCAGCACGGCCCAGCAGGCTGGGGCCCAGGTCGTTGGGGTGCGGCTCAGCGACACGAGGACCCAGCCGACATGAGCACCACGGCCGCGACATGACCGGAGGGGTATGAGAGCCCGCCGGTGTGCGCGAGCGCAGTCCCTGCCGCCGGAGCGCCGCGCCCGACCGCCAGCTTGAGCGCACCCACTGCGACGGCCAGCAGGGCGTAACCGGATGCGACCGTTATCACCGGCCGCCAGGTCCGCGACCGCCAACCCCACAGGCCGGCTGCTGCCCCCGCGTCGATGTCGTGCTGGCGTCGCACCTGGCGCGACCGACAGTCCTGTACGGCGCCGCGGCGCACCTGGCCGTGCTGCCCGGCCAGCGCTGGGTGCAGGCCCCCGCCGCGCTGACAGGGGTCCGCTCAGCACCACGTCGAGCGTGGTCAGTGTCAGCACGGCGGTGGCGCCGGCAGCGGTGCTCAACCGGGCTGACCGTCGCGGGCGCCCAGCGGTCCGGTGGCTGCGCCGGCTCACCGAGGCCGGGCGCGTTCAGCGCCGGTTCATGACCTGCTTGGCGGCGTAGGCGGCGATCCCGGCCATCGCTGCCTTGGCCAGTGGGTTGCCGCCGGCCTGCCCGCCGCCCCCTCCGAGCAGACCAGCCAGGGCGCCGCCCCCGGCTCCGGTCGTCGCGCCGCTGCCGAGGAGCTCGCCGAGCAGGCCGGGTGACTGCTGGTGCACGCGGGTGGTCATGTCCGCCAGACGCCGTGGGTCCTCGTAGCCCTGTTCATCCTGGCCGTCGTGGCCGGTGTCGTGGCCCTGCCCGCGGGCGTGCTCGTGCAGCTGCCGGCCGAACTGGCGGCGCTGGTCGGGTTCCATCCGCTCGAAGGACTGCCGGGCGGAGTCGCGGTAGGTGTCCTCGTCGACCTCGCCGGATACCTCGGCGTAGCGGCGGGAGACCTCGTGGTCGTCGTAGCCCTCGTGCGGTTGGCCGCTGTCGTAGCGGTCGGCGTAGTCCTGGTAGTCGCCTCGGCGGTCGTTGCCGCCGGCGGCTCCGCCCATCAGCTGGTCCAGCAGACCCATCACTGCCTCCTTGTCCGGGCGCTGCCCGCGGTGGATCGCGCGCCCTCCCACTACCCGTTATGTTACGGGGGTAACATGACGGGGGTACACCGGCTACCTGAACAGGGTCGACAGGAACGGGACGTGGTGATGGCAGTGCGCCGGTGGGTGTTGCGGCAGCTGGTGCGGTTCCTGCGCTCGGCGCGCGGGCAGCGCCTGCTGGCTCAGGCGCGGGCGCGGGTGGACACGCCCGCGAACCGGGCCAGAGCCCGGGCGGCGCTGCGCGGCCGGCGCCGGCCTGCCGCCGGGTCGGCCGGCCAGCCTGGGCGGGGGTGGCCGGGGCAGGGGTGGCCGGGGCGGCGGGCGGGTCGGTGACGGGGTCCTCGCGTCGCCGGTCGGCTGCAGGGCTCGCCAGCGCCGGTACGGCTGAGGACGGCTGGCTGCTGGTGACGGTGAGCACCACCGGTGCGGCCGGGTCGCTGCGGGTCCATGTGTGGCGCAAGTTGCGGTCGCTGGGCGCGCTGTACCTGCAGTCCTCGGTGTGCCTGCTCCGTGCCGGCCGGAGCTGCTGCGTGAGGTGCGCCGGCTGGCTGACCGGGTGCATCGTGACGGTGGCGTCGCCCGGGTCCTGGCCGTGACGGTCCGCGATCCGGCGGAGGAGTTCGCGCTGCGCGCCGAGCTCAACGCGGCGCGGGACGCCGAGTACGCCGAGGTTCTGGAGCGGGTTCCGGCGTTCCTGGACGAGCTGGCCACTGAGCGGGCGAAGGGCCGGGCCAGTTGCGCGGAGGTCGAGGAGTCCGAGGCCGACCTGGACCGCTTCAACGCCTGGCTCGGCCCGGGACTACTTCGCCGCCCCGGGCGGCGCGGCGGCGCGGGCGGCGGTCGAGGGCTGCGCCCGGGAGCTCGCGGCCTTCGAGGCGGAAGCGCTCGCCGCGGAGTCCCCGCCGGGGCGGCCGGGGCATCTGCGCACGGTGCCCGCCACCCGTCCGAGCCCAGCGGCCGTCGGCGGCGACAGCCCGCTGTCGTGAGCACCCGGCCCCCTACCGCCCGGCTGTACGTGTACCGGTCGACCCTCCGGTGCACGGCAGGCCGCTGCCCGGTTCGTGGTCGAGTGTTCAGTGGCTGAGTTGGGCCCCGTGCTCGGTGACGTCCCCGGCAACTGCCTGCGAGCGGTGGAAGGGGGCTGGCACGCCCGGTCGGCTGCAGCGGTCCTGTCCGCGGTGGGCAGTGGCCCGGCGGGTCTGACCGCCGAGCAGGCCCAGCAGCGGGCGCCGGCCCCGGAACGCGCCGGCCGAGCGGTGCCGCACTGGCTGAAAGAGCTCGCAGAGTCCCTGGTCGAGCCCCTGCAGCTGCTGCTGCTGGTAGTCGCCGTGTTGTCGGCGGTGTTCGGGGAGCTCTCCGACGCGATCGCGATCCTCGTGGTGATCGCGCTGGTGGTGGTCGTGGAGACCGTCACGGAGCTGCGCGCCGGACAGGCAATCGCCGCGCTGCGGCAACTGACGGCGCCGACCGCCCGGGTGCTGCGCGAGGGCACGAGCGTGCAGGTCCCGACCGCTGAGCTGGTGACCGGTGACGTGCTGGTTGTGGAGGCCGGCGACCGGGTGCCGGCGGACGGCCGGGTGCTGGCCGCGACCGGCCTGCGGGTCGACGAGTCCAGCCTGACCGGGGAGGCGCAGCCCGTCGGGAAGGGCTCCCACCCGGTGCCGAGCACGGCGCCGCTGGCGGAGCGCAGCTCGATGCTGTACGCCGGCACCGCGGTCGTCGGCGGGACCGGCCGGGCGGTCGTGACCGCCGCCGGTCCGGACAGCGAGTTGGGCCGCCTGGGCCGCCTGGTCGCCCGCGAGAAGGAACCGCCGACGCCGCTGCAGCAGGCGCTGCGCGAGCTCGCGCGGGCGGTGCTGGTCGTCGCGGTCGCCGCCTGCGTGCTGGTTCCGGCGGTCGGCGTGCTGGCCGGCCGGGGGGTGCGGGAGATGCTCCTGACCGGTTTGACGCTGGCGTTCGCGACTGTCCCGGAGGAGCTGCCGATCCTGGTGACGGTGCTGCTGGCCGTCGGCGGCCGGCAGCTCGCCCGGCGCGGCGCGCTGCTGCGCCGGTTGCAGTCCGGGGAGGCGCTCGGCGCGGTGACCGTCGTGCTGACCGACAAGACCGGCACGCTGACCGCGAATCAGCTGCGCCTGGTCGAACTCGTCGGGCACATCCCGCAGGTGTTGGGGGCGGCGCGGGCCTGCCTGGACCCACACCCGGCCGGGCCCAGTCGGGAACCGATCGACGCCGAGCTGGCCCGAGCCGCCGCCGGCATTGCCCTCCCGGCGCTGGGCGAGCCGGCCGGGGCGTTCCCGTTCGATGCGGCTACCAAGACCATCACCCGGGTGTGGCGGTCCCCGGCCGGGCAGCCCGGCCCATACCTGGTCGCCACGACCGGCGCCCCGGAGGCGGTCTTGGCCCGCTGCGACCTGCCCCCGGGCCCCCGGGCGGAGGCGGCCGCGGAGCTCGAGCAGCTCACGGGCCGCGGGCTGCGGGTCGTCGCGTTCGCCACCCGCACCGCCGGCCGCCCGCCCGTCACCCGAGCACACGCTGAGCAGCACCTGAGCTTCGTCGGGCTGGCCGCGTTCGATGACCCGATGCGCGACGGCGTCGAGCAGGCAGTCACCGAGCTGCGCCACGCCGGCGTCGTGACGATCATGGTGACCGGTGACCACCCGGCGACTGCCCTGGCGGTCGCCCGCCGCGCTGGCCTCGAATCGCACCAGGTGCTGCTCGGCGGCGCCGATCTCGAGGCCCTGACCAACTACGAGCTCAACGCCAAGCTCGTGGGCGGCGCCGTGATCGCCCGAGCCACCCCGGTCGACAAGCTCCGGCTGGTCCGGGTGCTGCAGGACCACCGGGAGGTCGTCGCGGTCACCGGCGACGGCGTCAACGACGCCCCGGCGCTGGCCGCGGCCGACGTCGGGATCGCGATGGGCCGGCGCGGCAGCGACCTGGCCCGCGACGCGGCCGGGGTCGTGCTCACCGACGACGCCTATTCCAGCGTCGCCGCCGCGATTGAGACCGGCCGCAACGTCGGTGCTCAGCTGCGCCGGGCGGTCGCGTTCTACCTCGGCGCGAAGCTCGCGCTGGTCCTGGCCACTCTGGTGCCGCTGGCGGTGGGCCTACCGCCCCCGTTCGCGCCGGTGCACATCGTGCTGCTCGAGCTGTTCATGGACCTGGGCGCCAGCGTCGCTTTCGTCACTGAACCCGCCGCGCCGGACGCGATGCGCCGCCCACCGCGCCCGCCCGGCGCCCGGTTCCTGGACCGCCCTGAGCTCACCGCGATCGGCACCGTCGCGGCCGCCCTGACCCTGGTCACGCTGCCCGCCTACCTGCTGGTGCAGGCCCAGCTCGGCGATTCGGCGGGCCGGTCCGCCGCTGTGCTGGGCTGGTTGGCCGGGCACACTTTGATCGCCTGGTCGCTGCGCACCCGGCCGTGGTTGTCCTGGCGGGCCGCGCCGGCGTTCCCGGTCTGGGCGTCGAGCGCCACCTGCGTCGCCCTGGTGTTGGCTGTGACGCCCGCCGGCGCCCTGGTCCGCCTCGCTGAGCTGCCCGCGAGCCGCCTGCTGCTGGTCGCCGGTCTCGTCGCTGCGGCCACCGGGACCGCCGCGCTCGGGCGCCGTCAGCTGCGCCTGGACCGGCAGCTGTGACGGCCCTGACCTGACCCACAACGCGTGCCTGCTCGGCAGGGCTCGCGGGCGTGCCTGCCTTGGAGAGCCAGTGCTGCTTGTGGCCGTTCCCGCTACGCCGCTGACCGGCCTGGGCGCGCTGCTGCTCCTGCAGCGCCTCCAGCACCGGCTCGACAACCCCCGGGTTGGCTGCCGGCGCTGTCAGGAGCTCCTCGTGTTCCCGCGGTTGTGCAGCCGTCCCACAGGGCGGCCGCTGTCCAGCGCGCTGCACCCGGTCGACTGGCTGCGCGTGCCAGGCGGGGGTGACGACCTGCTCGACGCCGCGGTCGGCCGGGTCGCCGGCGAGCACTGGCCGCAAGTCCAGTCACGTCGTCCTTGCGTCGAATGGGCACTGCTGGTCGGCTCATGGCTGGCCTTCGCCGAGTCCGCGGTGGGCCCGCGCGTAGGCAGAATCTCCGCGGTGCCCGGGCGGGTGACAGCGAGCGCGGCGGCCTGCTGGGCCGGTCGGGTTCGCGCTGCACCGCCGCAGCTGCCCGTCGATCCCGGCGGCGGCGGCGAGCCCGTCGACCACGCCGGGCAGTCCGGCGTGTCCGCGGCCTGCGCGGCCGCCACGGCGGCGCGGGTGTCGGCCACCTCGCGGGCCAACTGCCGACGCAGCGCCGCGGCGTCCCGCGCGGGTCCGGCGGGAAGCGCGTGCGTTGCAGGGCGAGCAACCCCCTCGGCAACCCGCGCGGGGCGCACCGGCCCATCCGGCGGCTGCGCCGCCAGGCGTGCCGAAGCCCGAGCAGGACGGCGACCAGCACCAGCAGCAGCCCGGCGGCGAGCAGCCACAGCTGCACGGGAACGTGCTGCGCCAGCTCCCACCAGACGAAGCCGCCGTCGCCGTCATCGCCGCCGCCGTCCGCACGCACCACGCCGCCGAAAGTCAACCGCGTCATCGCTCGTCGCTCCCCGACCCACTGGAACCTGCCGGCGTCGCGGGGGCCGCCACCGGCTCCGGCACGTTCGAAGGCACCTGGCCATGCGTGTCGTGCCTGCCGCTGTCCCGCTGCTGCTCCCGCGCGGCCCGGGTCTAGGTGGTGGCGGCGGTCAGGACGACGATCAGCCAGCCGGCGCCGAGCGCCCAGGCGGCGAGCACGTCGGTGAGCCAGTGCACGCCGAGAGCCGGGACAAGCCGACCGCGCCAGCAGCGTACCGGTCCAGATCGCGACCTTGCCGGACCAGCCGCGCACCAGCCCGGCGAGCAGGAACGCGAGCACTCCGTAGATCGCGGCGGGCTGGCTGGCGTGGCCGGAGGGGAACGCGTAGCCATGCGCCGTCACCCCGGGCACGGCCCATTCCAGCGGCGGGCGGGCCCGGCCCACCACGGCCTTGAGGGAGGTCTCCAGGAGCTCGACGCCGACCACGACCGCCGCGGCGAGCAGCAGCGGCGCGGCGCTGCGCCGCCGCCACGTCACCGCGCCCGCGACCACGGCCGCTGTGATCGCGAGCGCAGTCGGGCTGCCGATCGTCGTCACGATCCGCATGACGGTGGTCAGCCACGGGCTGCGGTGCGCGGCGAGGAAGCTCAGCACCGGCAGGTCCACCCCGGCCAGCCCTTGCCTGTCGAGCACCGAGTCGAGGAGCTCTCCGAAACCCCACCCGAACAGGCCGACGCCGACCAGTCCCGCGGTCAGCGACAGCCCGAACGCGCCGGCCGGCCGGAACCGGTCGGCGAGGACGTCGAACAGCCGGCCGTGCCGGGCGCGCAGCCGGCGCACCGCCGGCAGGTCCAACTTCCGCCGGGCGACGTCTTCGACCCGGTCGGGGTAGCGGGCCACCCATCGAGCAGCCAACGCCAGCCCGCCCACCACCACCACGGCCACGACCAGCAGCAGGCTCGCCCGTCCGGCGACCTTCTCCACCCTGTTGTAGGAGCCGCCGGCGGCGTAGCCGAGGACCACGAACGTCGGCGCCCAGGTCAGCCCGCCGAGCACGTTGAACGGCAGAAACGTGCGGTAGGGCAGCCGGCCCATTCCGGCCAGCGTCGGCACCAGCCTTGATCATTCACGTCGGGGTGGGTCGTCGTCGTCGTGTGATCGGGGCCTGGGGATGGGCCGCGGAGGGGTCGGCGCGTGCGGGTGTTCCCGAGGGCTCGGGTGGGCGCCGTGTCCAGCGGCCGGGGGTTCCCTGTGTCGGGGCGGGGGCCTGCATCTCAGGTGGGGTGCAGGGCTTGTAGCCGGGTCCAGGCGGTGGTGATGTCGCCGGCCCAGGCCCAGCCTGGGGGGATCTTCAGGATGCGGGTGCGGGCGTGCCGGACGAGCCGTCCCGGTGCGCTGAGCACCCGGAACCGCAGGGTCTTAGTGCTGGCTTTGGTGAGTTGGCCGTCCAGGGCGATGTGCCGTAGCCAGGCGGTAGCCAGGCGGTGAGGCTGACCGCGAGGGCGGCCAGCTGCGCCCAGGCGCTGTTGCGCTGGTAGCTGATCGAGGGCAGGTTCGCGGCGCCGCACGCCTTGTACTGCTTGATCCGGTCCTCGACGTGCGCCTGGGTGCGATGCCGGGCCTCGAGCTGCTGGACCTGCCCGCTGGGGGTGTTGGTGGCGACCGCGCCGTACTCCCAGTTCGGGTCCTCACCGAACTGGGCGGGCTTGCCGACCGGCCGGGGTGTCCGCCGGCCGAAGATGCGCAGATCGTCGGGCCAGCCGGCGAGCAGGTCCCCGTCGCTGCTGTGCCGCAGCAGGCCGGTCAGGTCTACGACCTGCGCGTGGGTCTCGACGCTGCCGTCGGCGGCCAGTGACGGTCCCCAGTCGCGCTCGCGGAGCTGGCTGATCGCGGTGAGGGTCCGCCCGTCGAGCGGGCCAGCCGATCGAGTACTCGACTCGCCGGCCCCGCCGGCCGTGCTTGCGGGCGGTGTTCAGGCCGGTCAGGTAGTCGATGACCTCATGGGAGGCGCCGGCCCCGTCGATCGTGACCAGCACGTCTTCACGGTGGCCGGCCGGGATCTGCGCGAACGCGGCCTTCAGGACTAGCAGGTGATCGCAGGCCCTTCTTGAACGTCCCGGCCGCCCGCTCCTTGTCACTGGCAGCGTCGATCAACGTCGCGTCGACCCGCACCACCAACACCGGCCGCGTCAACGAAGACGCCGCCGCCGACGAGGACGAGGACGAGGATGAGGGAGCCGTCGTGGCCATGGGCCGCCGTAGCAGGTCGGTGCCGGCGACCCGGACTGCCGGGAGCGTGCCGTGCCGGTCCACGATCGCCTCCCACGCCCGGGTCCGGGCCTTCAGCTGGGCCCGGGCCAGCTTTCGGCCCGGGAGCCCGTCGGTGTTGAGCCGGCCGGCGAACTCGTCCAGCGCGCGCAGCATGATGGTGTCCGAGGCGCCGCCGCCCGGGCCGAACAGCTCTTCCTGCGCGGTCATCGCCTCGATGTCACTCAGGCACGTCGCGCCCGCCGCGAGCGCGCACGCCGCATCGACCAGTGCCCGGCCGCGGTGCCGGATCGGGGTGAACCCGGCGCGAGACAGCACCCGTACCAGGTCCTCGGTCAGCCCGAGCCGGTCGGCCAGCAACCGCGGCAGCACCACCCCGGCGCCAGCGACGGTGCCGGCCCCACCGACCTGCACCCCCAGCCGGTCGGCCCACCCGAGCGCGGCGTCTTCCGGACTCGCGTCGTGCCCGCTACTGTTCACCCTGAAGGTGCCCTTCTTCTGGAGTGCTGTGAGCGTCGACAACACACATCATTCCAGGTGAAGGGCACTTTCCTATGCCTCGACACGCCTCAAATCGTGATCACCACGACCGACGTGAATAACTCAGGCCAGCGCCCGCAGCAGCCCCACCCAGCGGCCGAGGAACACCGCCCGGCCGCCCTTGTCCGCCAGGTAACGCTCGCCGCGCTCCCACCGCAGCTCGCCGACCCGGCGACCGAGCCGGCTGCGGCGCAGCGGCATCCCCACCGTCCGGCCGATCTGGTAGCCGATCGAGTCTCCGACGATCGCGCCGGCGGCGGCGACCAGCGCCATCGCGAGCAGGCTGGCCCGCCCCTGGTAGGCCAGGAACCCACCGAGCATCAGCGCCGCCTCACCGGGAATCACCAGCCCGACGAAGGCGGCGGACTCCGCGCAGGCAAGCAGGCCGATCACCAGGTACGCCCACGGGCTGGCCAGCTGCCCCACCGTGTCCAGCACGCCGCTCACGACGACTCCTGCCCGCCGGCGGAGTCACCAGCAGGCGACGTCGACGGCAGCGCGCGCAGGTGCACCGCCCGGGTCGGCGGGGCCTCCGCCGCGAACGCCTCCGCCTCGAACGCGGCGAGCTGCTGCTCGCACTCGGCCACCGCAGCCCGCGCCTGCGCTCCGCCCGGGGCGGCGAAGTAGTCCCGCACCTCGATCTTGGCCAGCCAGCCGCGGAACCGGTCCAGATCCGCCTCGGACTCCTCCACCTCGGCATAGGTAGCCCGGCCCCGCGCCCGCTCCTGCTCCAGCTCGGCGAGGAACGCCGGCACCCGGTCGAGAACCTCGGCGTACTCAGCGTCCCGGGCGGCGTTCAGCTCCTCCCGCAGCGCCTGCTCCTCCGCCAGGTCCGCGACCGTGACCGGGAGGACGCGGGCGGTGCCGCCGTCCCGGCGGACCCGGTCGGCCAGCCGGCGCACCTCACGGAGCAACTCCGGCCGGCCCGGCAGCAGGCACACCGACGCCTGCAGATACAACCCGCCGAGGGAGCGGAGCTTGCGCCACACATGCACCCGCAGCGACCCGCTTGCCCCCGGGGTGCTCACCGTCACCAGCAGCCACCCTTCGGCGCTCCCGGAAGGGGCTCCCGGTCCGCGCCTTGCCGAGCTCATCGATCCGCCGTCCCCACCGCCCGCAGCCGGCGCACCGCCTCTGCCAGCCGAGCCTGGTTCGCCGGCGTGTCCACCTTCCGCCACACCCGGGCTACCTGCCGCTCGAGCTGAGCCCGGTTCGCCGGGGTGTCCACCCGGGAGCGCGCACGCGTCAGCAGCCGCTGGCCCCGCGGGGAGCGGAGGAACCGCACCGCGCGGCGCAGCAGCATCCGGCGTACACCCATCGCAACCTCCTCAGAACGTGCAGCAGCGTACCGGGTCGATGTTACGCACGTAACAGCAGCCGCTACGCTGCCCCGCGTTCTCACCGTGAGGGCGACGACCAACCAAGGAGGCAGCAGTGCCAGCAGGCAAGGGCAAGAACATCCGCCGCGTTACCAGCGTCGACGTGGTACGCAGCAAGACCGAGGAGGGCGGCCCCGGCAGCTACACCTTCGAGCTGACCCTCGACGAGGGGGTGGAGGAGTACCTGCTGGTCGTTCCGGAGGACGAGGCCAGCACCGTGGCACGACTGATCCAGCACAGCGGTTCCATGCAGCTCGACAAGAACACCGAGGACCTGATCTTCGAGAACTACGGCAGCTGACAGCACGTACCCGTGCCGGGCGGAGCCTCCGTGCGCTCCGCCCGGCCCGGGCACCCCCCTGGCTCGCTAAGAGGAACGTCATGGGCTTCCACGACGAGATGCGCGAGATGGGCCACCACCGCCGGCGCGACTACGAGGACTTCGCGACCGGTACCGACCGCGACCGCCCCGAGGAGGGCTACGAACATGACGAGGTCGGCCGCGCCAGCATCTCGATGAGGAGGTGCGCCGGTCGGGGGCTAGGTGCGGGCTCGGGAGAGGATGGAAGTGGCGGTGTGGCGGTGTGGTGACCCGCGCCGAGCCACCCCTGGCGTGGCGAGCGGCTGTTGGTGGTGCTGCTGCTGCAGCAACAGCAAGGCGGCGGCCCGGACGCAGACGAGGACGCGGCCGGTGTCGGGTGGTTGCAGCTGGCAGCCGCGGGACGTAGCCATGCAGCTGGCGCTCGCGGCGCGCGATGCGCACGGACCGGCCGGCGGTGGCGGCCGACGGCCTGACGGCCTTCCCGAGAGGCACGCGGTCGCTCGGGGCCACGTTCAGCGACCCGCCGGGTGGCTGGACTGGCCGATCTGACCGCGCGCTCGGTTTCCCGCCTCGTGGCAGCAGCTCCCGGCGCCGGCGTCCGGTCGCAGCAGCCTGCTCCCGACCCCGCGGCCGCGGCAGCCATCTGACGTCGCCGCTCCCCTGGGGACGGCAGCGGGCCCGCTACATCGGGGCCGGGAGGCTGTCCGCGACGAGGCGACTGAGCAGCTCCTGCCCGACCGGCGGCTGGGCGGTTCGCGGCAGCACGACCATCCGCGTGGTGTGCTCGCCGGTGACCTGCTGCAGGTGCGAAGCCTCTTGGGCGGCGCGGGCACGCAGCATCGGGTCGGTGGGCTGTGCGGCGAGCAGGCTCTGGTTGATCACCCAGGCGGCGGGGGTGATGCCGCTGCGTGCCAGGTCGGCCTGCAGCGCGGCGGCTCCGTGCACCGGGGTGGTCTCCGGCAGCGCGACGAGCAGCATGTGGGTGTGGGAGCGGTCGCGGAGCCGGTCGAGCAGGTGCGCGACATGGCTGGGCAGCTGGCCGGTCTGCCGGTCGAGCTCACGGGAGTAGGCGCGTGCGGCGTTCAGCAGCAGCAGGGTGTGGCCGGTGGCGGCGGTGTCGAGCACCACGATGCCGTCCTGTGCGGCCTGGACGGTGCGGGCGAAGGCCTGGAACACCGCGATCTCCTCGGTGCACGGCGAGGCGAGGTCTTCCTCGAGTACGGCTCGGGCGTCGGGCGCGAGGTCCGCGCCGGCGGTGGCGAGGACTTCGGCGGTGTAGGCGGCGGTCTCGGCGACCGGGTCGATCCGCGCGACGGCGATGCCCGCCACCTGGTCGCCGAGGGCTGCAGTCAGGTGCGCAGCGGGGTCGGTGGTGGTCAGCTGCACCCGGGCGGCGCGGGCGGCGAGCGCAACGGCGACCGCCGCGGCGACGGTGGTCTTGCCGACCCCGCCCTTGCCCATCGTCATGACCAGTCCGCTGCCCGCGGCCGCGATGTCGTCGACGAGCGCCCCGAACGAGGCGCTGCCGGCCACCTCGGGCAGCTGCGCCGGCCCGGTGATCCCGCGGGCAGCGGGCGCGGTCAGCCGGCGCAGCCCCTGCGGGCCGAGTGGGCTGTTGACCATCAGCGGCACGACGGTGCGGGGCAGCCCGGCGAGCCCGGCGGGCAGACCGGCGAGCGCGTCCTGGCTCTGCGCGTGCAGGGCGGCGGCGAGCGGGTCGCCGGTGGCGCCGGTGTCACCGGCGAGGGTGAAGACGCCGTTGACGATCAGCCGCTGCGACGCGATGCCCAGGCCGCGCAGGTCGGCCCCGGCCCGGTCGGCCTCGGCCAGAGCGGCCGGGTCGGGGCGGGTGACGAGCACCAGGGTCGTGCGGGCCGGGTCGGTGAGGGTGTCGACGGCCGCGGCGTACCGGTCGCGCTGGCTCACCAGGCCCGACAGCGGCCCGAGGCAGGAGGTGCCGGTGCCGTCGCCGATGAAGCTGGTCCAGGCCGCGGGCAGCGCCGCAGCCGCAGGGTGTGGCCGGTCGGGGCGGTGTCGAACACGACGTGGTCGTAGCGCTCGGCGAGGTCGGCGTCGGACGGCAGCGCGGTGAACTCGTCGAAGGCCGCGATCTCGACGGTGCACGCACCCGACAGCTGCTCCTCGATCCGGCTGACCGCGCTGTCCGGGAGCACGCCGGCGGTAGGGCCCGACGACCCGCTCGCGGTAGGCCGCTGCGGCCTGGCCGGGGTCGACGTTCAGCGCGTCGAGGCTGTTCACGCCCGCGATCGGGGTGGGGGCGGTGCTCACCGACGCGGTGAGGACGTCGTCGAGGTTGGACGCGGGGTCGGTCGAGACCAGCAGGACCCGGCGGCCGAGGTCGGCCAGCGCGACGGCGGTGGCGCACGCGGTGGAGGTCTTGCCGACGCCGCCCTTGCCGGTGAAGAACAGGTAGGGCGTGTCCAGGTTTTCGACGAGCTCGGCCAGTGTGCCGCTGCCTGCCGGAGCGGACGTCGAGCTCGGTGCGGGGGTCGAGCTCGGCGCGGGCATCAGCAGCAGCCGCCGGGGGCGCCGGCCGTGCTGATCTGCAGCGTCGCGGGCGCCGGGGCGCAACAGGCCCCGGCGGCGTCCTGCCCGGTCGTGTCCTGGCTGGCCGGCGCGCAGCAGGCGACCTCCTGGGCCGCGGCGTCGACTGTGCCGGCCGGCTGCGGGAGGGTTGCGGCGAGCTCGTCGCGGGTGGGGTAGGTGCCGGTCCAGCGCAGCCGGCCGTCGAGCAGGATCACCGGCAGCGCCTGTTCCCCGCCGGACTGCAGGATCGTGCGCACGACGTCGTTGCCGGCGAACGCGCCGGGCTCCTGCCCGAGGTTGTGCCGGGTCACGTGCGCGCCCTGAGTGGACAGCCAGCGCAGGTCCGCCTCGAAGCGGGCCAGGTGCGGCTCGACCTGGGGGCCGCAGACGCCGGTCGAGCAGCACATCGCGGGGTCGAAGACGGTCACGCTGGTCATCGGGGGCTCCTGGGCAGATCGTCGGGTGTTCGCCTCGCAACCTTGCGTCGTTCATAGAAGCTTGTCAACATAGAGCCATGCCGATGCAGGACCGCTCCACAGCTCCCCCGCCCGCCGCCGCTTTCCCGGCCGCTGTGCCGTGCTGCGCTCCGCTGGTTCGCGAACCTCTGACGGAGGACTGGGCCGGCGACCTCGCCGGGATGTTCAAGGCCCTGGGCGACCCGGTCCGGCTGCGCCTGCTCAGCCTGGTCGCGTGCTCGGCGGGCGGGGAGGCGTGCGTATGCGACCTCACCGCCCCGTTCGCGCTGTCGCAGCCCACCATCAGCCACCACCTCAAGGTGCTGCGGGAGGCCGGGCTGCTGGACTGCGAGCGCCGCGGGACCTGGGTCTGGTACCGGGTCGTGCCTGCCGGGCTCGCCCAGCTCGCCGCCGTCCTCGGCCCGGCCGAGCTCACCGCCAGCGATGCCGCCGTCGCCACTTCGGCGCCGTCCTGCGCCGCAGCAGCGTCGGCGGTGTCGGCGTGACCGTTCCGGTCGAGGACCGCACCGCCGCGCCGGACGCGGTCGTCGGCAAGCACTCCACCCTGGACCGCTTCCTGCCGGTGTGGATCGGCGTCGCGATGCTCGCCGGCATTCTGCTCGGCCGCGGCGTACCCGGCCTGGGCGGCACGCTCGAGGCGGTCCAGGTCGACGGCGTCAGCCTGCCCATCGCCCTCGGCCTGCTGATCATGATGTACCCGGTGCTGGCCAAGGTCTGCTACGTCCGGGTCGACACCGTCACCGGCGACAAGCGCCTGCTCGTCAGCTCCCTGCTGATGAACTGGGTCCTGGGCCCGGCGCTGATGTTCGCGCTGGTTTGGGTCTTCCTGCCCGACCTGCCCGAGTACCGCACCGGGCTGATCATCGTCGGCCTGGCCCGGTGCATCGCCATGGTCATCATCTGGAATGACCTGGCCTGCGGTGACCGGGAGGCAGCGGCCGTCCTGGTCGCGATCAACTCGGTGTTCCAGGTGTTCGCGTTCGCGCTGCTGGGCTGGTTCTACCTGTCGGGTGCTGCCCGGCTGGCTCGGCCTGGACCAGGCCAGCATCGACGCCTCCACCTCCGACATCGCCCGCAGCGTCCTGATCTTCCTGGGCGTTCCGCTGCTCGCCGGGTTCCTGTCCCGCCGGCTCGGCGAGCGGGCCCAGGGCCGCGACTGGTACGAGAGCGCCTTCCTGCCGCGGGTCGGGCCGTTCGCCCTGTACGGCCTGCTGTTCACCATCGTGGTGCTGTTCGCGCTGCAGGGCGACCAGATCACCGACGCCCCGCTCGACGTCGCCCGGATCGCCCTGCCGCTGCTGGTCTACTTCGCCCTGATGTGGGGCGGCGGCTACGCCCTCGGGAGCTGGCTGCACCTGGGCTACGCCTGCACCACCACGCTCGCGTTCACCGCCGCCGGCAACAACTTCGAGCTCGCCATCGCGGTCGCGATCGCCACCTTCGGCGTCACCTCCGGCCAGGCCCTCGCCGGCGTCGTCGGACTCCTGATCGAGGTGCCCGTCCTGGTCGCCCTGGTCCACGTCAGCCTCGCGCTGCGCCGCCGCAGCACCCGCACCGCCGGCGGCGCCCGCCCGGCCCTCTCGACCGTTGGGACCCGTCATGACCGACAGCCCCCTGCCGGACAGCAGCCCTGCGCCCGAGAGCTCGGGGCCCGACCCGGCGGTGGACGTGCTGAGCGCCATCCCGCCTGCCCGGGTGCGCGAGCAGCCCGCGCTGCTCATGCCCCAGGCACAGCTGTCGGCGACCGCTGCCGAGCTGGCCGCCAAGTACGAGGGTGTGTTCAGCGCCCAGACCGTCGAGCGGTACGTCTTCGAGTCCTACACCGCGCTGCGCCGCACCGCGACGGTCAGCCTGCACCTGCCCGCGCTGGCCCGCCGCTTCGCCGCCGACCGCCTCAAGGCTCTGGGTCAGGCCGAGGGCGTGCTGGCCAAGGACGTGCCGGAGGTGCTGTTCATCTGCGTCCACAACGCCGGCCGCTCCCAGATGGCCGCCGCCCTGCTGAACTCCCACGCCGCCGGGCGAGTGCACGTCCGCTCCGCCGGGTCCACCCCCGGCAACGCCATCAACCCCGCCGTCGTCGAGGTCATGGCCGAGCTCGGCATCGACCTGGGCCAGGAGTTCCCCAAGCCGCTCACCGACGACGTCGTCGCTGCCGCCGACGTGGTCGTGTCGATGGGCTGCGGCGACGCGTGCGCGATCTACCCCGGCAAGCGCTACCTCGACTGGACGCTGCAGGACCCCGACGGGCAGAGCGTCGAGACCGTCCGGCGCATCCGCGACGACCTCGACAGCCGCGTGCGGGCCCTGCTCGCCCAGCTCACCGCCCCCGCCACCGCCCGCGCTGGTGGCGGCCCCTCCAGTACGCACGCCCCGTGACCCATCCCTCTCCGGCCGAGGAGCCTTCCGTGACCGACCGCCTGATCGCCCGTGCGAGCGTGCTGTTCGTCTGCGTCCACAACGCCGGCCGTTCCCAGATGGCCGCCGGCTTCCTCGAGCACCTGTCCGCCGGGCAGGTCGAGGTCCGCTCCGCCGGAAGCCTGCCTGCCGATCAGGTCAACCCCGCAGCCGTCGCCGCGATGGCCGAGGTCGGCATCGACATCTCCCACCACAGGCCCAAGATCCTCACCTCCGACGCGGTTCAGGCCTCCGACGTTGTCATCACCATGGGGTGCGGCGACGCCTGCCCGATCTTCCCCGGCAAGCGCTACCTCGACTGGGACCTGCCCGACCCCGCCGGCAAGGGCGTCGAGGCGGTCCGGCCAATACGCGACGACATCCGCAGCCGCATCGAGGTCCTGCTCGGCGAGCTGCTGGCGACCGGCATCCCGGCGCCCACCGCCGGCTGACCGCCGCATCCTCGAACCCCCCTGCCCCGACACCCGTCCCGACCGCCCGAGGAGCCCGTCATGACCGCGCCCGAGGACCTCCGCGAAACCGTCCGTCAGCGCTACGCCGCCGCCGCCACCAGCGCCAGCTGCTGCGGCTCCGTCCCGACCGACCACGACCGGGACGCCGACGGCAACCAGGTCTTCGGAGCGGCCCTCTACGACGGCACCGGCGAGGCTGAGCCCGCGCTGGCCGGCAGCCTGGGCTGCGGCGTCCCCACCGCCGTCGCCGACCTGCACCCGGGCGAGACCGTCCTGGACCTGGGCTCCGGAGCCGGCGGCGACGTCCTGATCGCCGCCCGCCGCGTCGCGCCCGGCGGCCGCGCGATCGGGCTGGACATGACGCAGGAGATGCTCGACCTCGCCCGGCGCAACGCCGAGGCGGCCGGAGTCGACAACGTCGAGTTCCTGCACGGCTACCTCGAGCAGGTGCCCCTGCCCGCCGCCAGCGTCGACGTCGTCATCAGCAACTGCGTCCTCAACCTGGCCGCCGACAAGACCGTCGTGCTCACCGAAGCCGCCCGCGTCCTGCGACCCGGCGGCCGGTTCGCCGTCTCCGACGTCATCGCCGACCCCGACATGGATGATGCCACCAAGGCCGACATGGCCGCCTGGACCGGCTGCATCGCCGGCGCCTTCACCAGCGACGAGTTCACCGCCGCCCTGACCACCGCCGGGTTCACCGGCATCACCATCCCCCCCGGCCACCGGGTCCACAGGCACGCCCAGGCCGCGATCGTCCGAGCGACCCGCTGACCGACGTGACCATTCCGACCATCCCGACCGTCCTGTTCGTGTGCGTCAGAAACGGCGGCAAGTCCCAGATGGCTGCCGGACTCATGCGCAAGATCGCCGGCGACAGCGTGCACGTGCTGTCCGCCGGCACCCAGCCCGGCACGGGCATCAACGCGCTGTCCGCGCAGGCCATGGCCGAGGTCGACATCGACATCACGAACCAGACTCCGCAACAGGTCACCGAGCAGATGATCCGCGACGCCGACCTCGTCGTGGTTCTGGGCCGCGACGCCCACCTCGACCCCGTCGACGGCACGCCCATCGAGGTCTGGGACACCGACGAGCCCTCCGAGCGCGGCATCGACGGCCTGGACCGGATGCGACTGGTTCGCTTCGACATCCACGACCGGGTCAGCCAGCTCGCCCGACAACTCCGAGGCTGAGCGTCCGCCTCATCACCAGGCTGATGAGGCGCTGTGCTGCAGCCGTAGCTCTCCCCCGTGATCGCGCGGCCTGAGGAAGACGACAAGTTGCTGAGACGCCCCAGCTGGCGGGACCCTCGAGCCAGATCATGCACTCCTGACGGTCCGGTGCCACCGGCCTTCGGCTTTGCCGCGACTGTCGGCTGGGCGCTGCGGACGCGAGCGTCCCGCAACGTTCACGCAGCGTTCCAGGACAGGTGTCTGGACCCCGTCGAGAGGGCGTCGCAGCATCCCGCTGGCAGGATCCCGCAGCCCTGGAGGACTCGTGAGTCACGACCACCCGCACGACCACCCACATCCGCACGCACAGGACGACGCCGGTGTCGGCGAGCTGCCGGCGTCGCTCGACGCAGCTGTGCCGGACTCCGAGCTCGCGCCGTCCGAGTTGGGCCGGCGGCGCTTCCTGCAGCGCGCCGGCCTGCTCGGTGCGGGCGCGGCCGCAGCCAGCGTCCTCGGCCCGGTGACGCAGGCGGCCGCGGCGGCTGCCGACGACAGCGCGGCTGTGGTGCCGCGCAGCACGCCTGAGCAGACCGACGCCTTCCGGTGGCTCAGCGGGGACCACCACATCCACACCCAGTTCTCGCCGGACGCGCAGTACCGCGTGATCGACCAGGTGCAGCACGCCAACGCGTACGGCCTGGACTGGATGGTGATCACCGACCACGGCAGCGACCAGCACGCCCGCATCGGTGTCGAGCTGGTCAACCCGCGCATCGTGCAGGCCCGCGCTCAGGTGAAGGACACCCTGGTGTTCCAGGGGCTGGAGTGGAACATCCCGGCGGCCGAGCACGGCACCGTGATCGTCCACCCAGGGCCCAACGAGGTCAGTGTGCTGAAGCAGTTCGAGATCGCCTACGACGGGGCCGGCCCCAACGGGACCGGCACCCGGGGGCCCAGCTCTCCGGCGAACGAGGCCCTCGCCCTGGCCGGCCTGCGCTATTTGGGCGGCGCGGTGTCGAGCAAGAAGGTGCGCGACGCGCTGATGCTCGCCAACCACCCCGCGCGCAAGGGCCTCGACTCCCCGCACGAGATCCGCGGGTGGCGGGACACCGCACCGCGTATCGCCATCGGCATGGAGGGTGCACCCGGCCACCAGGCGGCGGGCATCCCCGCCGAGTACGGCCCGGGCAGCGGGCGGGGCTACTACGACAACAGCCCGAGCGCGGACAGCTTCGCGGGCTACCCGCTTGAGAGCTACCGCACCTACGGCGGTTTCGACTGGATGACCTCGACCGTGGGTGGCCTGTGGGACAGCCTGCTCGCTGAGGGCCGGCCCTGGTGGATCACCGCCAACTCGGACTCGCACATGATCTACGGGGACACTTCCGTGCGGGGCGACCAGGACTTCCTCACGAAGGGGTACTACGGCGACCCCGTCTACGCGGACGCCGCACCCAATCTGAAGAACGGCGACTTCTGGCCCGGCTACTACAGCCGCACCCACGTCGGTGCGACCGACTTCGGTTACGCGGCGGTCATGGCCGGGATGCGCGCCGGGCGTGTCTGGGTTGACCACGGCCGCCTCGTCGGGGGCCTGGACATCCGGCTGCAGGCGGGTGGCCGGGAGGTTCCGCTGGGAGGTGTGCTGACCGCCCCGCGCGGCACGTCGGTGACCCTGTCGATTCGGATCCGAACGGCCCAGCGGCCCAACTGGTCGCAGTTCGTGTCGGAGCTGGCCAAGGTCGACGTGATCCGTGGCGACGTCACCGGGCCGGTCCGGGACCGGGACACCTTCGGTGCCCCGGGCACCCGCGTCGTCCAGTCGTACGACACAAGTGGCCGGACCGATGTGATCATCCTGCGTTACCAGTTGGGACGGCTGGACACGGGCTTCTACGTGCGGTTGCGCGGCTCGGACGGCCGCCGCCTCGGCGTGGGGCTCGGCGGCGCGTCGGTCGACCCGGCCGGCCCGGTGCAGGACGTCGTCGGCGATGCCGACCCGTGGAAGGACCTGTGGTTCTACACCAACCCGATGTGGGTGCTCCCGGCGTGACCTCGCCGTCGACGCTGACCACCCCGGCCGAGGTCGCCGCGCAGGTGGTCGGCGTCGACGTCGGCACCCGCCACCTGCGGGCTGCGGACGCGCTAGCGGCGACCGTGTTCGCGCTGCTCGCCGAGCAAGGCGGCTCGACGGGAGCCGTGGTCGCCACGCACCTGACGCGGCTGGGGGACCTGCCGCACGTCACCCTGTCCGTCGAGGCGCCGGCCCTGGGCGCCGCCCGGCTGGCGGAGCTGCTCGCGGGCGCGCTGCCCGACGCTGCAGTGTGTGGCGGCACGGCCGCCGGACCCGCGCCCAGTCGGGAAAACCGCACCTGCTCGGCGGCCGCGGCCGCCGCCGGTGCACAGGCACACGCGACGCGCACCGGCGGCCGTGCGGTGCACTACCCGGGAAGTGCGCGCCTCGTCGGCACCGTGACGGTCGCGGACCTGCTGGCCTGCTCGGCCATCGCCGCCGTCCGTGTCCTCGGCAGCGCCGGGCCGCCGGCCGGCGACGTCGTGGTGCGCACCCGCGACCACGTGCGTCCGGCGTACGAGGGCGGGCAGCTCGTGCTGACGGCCGAGTGGGCGGCCGGCCCCGCCCTCGTCCCCTTCGAGACCCCGAACCCGACCCCGTGCTGCGCCGAGCACGCCTGACCGAGTGGCCGGTCGAACGTACGACCGGAACGGCTCACCAATAGCCGAGCGAGGCACGGTCAAGGCGTAGACGGGGTTGGTGACCGTGTCGCCGTCGGGGGCCCGGATCCGCTGCTGGCCGACAAGTCCGGGGGCCCGTCCGCCCAGTAGCAGCACACCGCAGGCGCGGCCGCCTTCGACCCGCTGCTCCACCGTCAGCGTCGTCTGCAGAACGATTTCGAGGTGGCGAACGGCCTCGTTGGTGCGCCGCAGAACCGTCACCAGGGCGGCGGGCTAGCGGAAGCTGCGGAGCGGCAAAGAGTTGAGCCAGGCGCCCGGTGTAGGTCACCGCGCCGCGGTCCACCACGGCCACCGCGAATGTGCTCGTCGCGGTGTTCCCCGCCCAATCGGGCCGGTGCACGTCACCGCCGAGATGTCGACCGGGAACGTCGACCCGGACAGCGGGTCGCCAGACACCGCGCACCGTTCCGTCCCCACCGTTGCTGGCTGCCGGCGCCGCGAAGTCCACCGCTGCACCAGATCCGCCGGTCACCTCGACCGCGACTGGGGTCCTCCGCCTCGATCACCGGCGTGGTGTGGTCGCCGGTCGGGAAGCGTGATCCGCCGTTACCTTCGCGTGTGCCGACGACGCCGGCCGAGGTCGAGCTGCCCATCAGGTCTCCGGCTGCAGCTCCTGGGTGTGCAGCACCCGGCCGTCGAGGTTGCGCAGCCGCACGGTCATCACCCGTGAGCCGGCGTCGATGCTCACCTGCCCGAAGAACTGCGCCCCCTCGGCAGGGGACGTGTTGGGGTGCGGCGCCGCCGCGACGAACACCGCCAGCGGGCCGAACGTCGGGTCCAGCGCGTTGGGGCCGAAGGCGCCCGCGTTGAGTGGTCCGGACACGAACTCCCAGAAGGGCGCGAAGTCCGTGAAGGCAGCGCGCTCGGGTGAGTAGTGGTGAGCTGCGGTGTAGTGCACGTCGGCGGTCAGCCAGACGGTGCCGGTGACCTTCTCGCGGGAGATGTAGCTGAGAAGGTTGGCGACCTCGAGCTCCCGACCGAGGGGCGCACCGACCGCGCCCTGGGCAATCCCCTCGATGCCGCTCGGACCGTCTGGGACGACCAGGCCGATCGGCAGGTCGGCGGCGATCACTTTCCACGTGGCCGTGGAGGCGGCCAGCTCGCGCTTCAGCCAGGCGAGCTGTCGCTCGCCGAAGACGCCGCCGTCGGCCGCGCTCTCCAGGCCGGGTGTGTTGGCGTCCTTGTAGGAGCGCATGTCCAGGACAAAGACGTCGAGCAGCGGGCCGTAGCGGTTCACCCGGAAGATGCGGCCGTCGGCACTGGCCTGCGGACGGATCGGCAGGTACTCGAAGAACGCCTGCTTCCCGCGGGCGGACAGCACGTCGGCCCGCCGCTCGAGGGTGTAGCGCGGGTCGTCGAGGATCTCGCCCGGGTACCAGTTGTTGGTCGTCTCGTGGTCGTCCCACTGGTTGATCTGCGGCACCGCGGCGTTGAAGGCGCGCAGGTTGTCGTCGATCAGGTTGTAGCGGAACTGGCCCCGGTACTCGTTCAGGGTCTCGGCGACCTTGGACTTCTCCTGCGTCACGACGTTGCGCCACACCCGCCCGTCCGGCAGGGTCACGCTGGGCTGCACGGGGCCGTCGGCGTACACGTGGTCCCCGCTGCAGAGGAAGAAGTCCGGGTTCAGCCGCCGCATCGCGCGGAAGATCCGGTAGCCGCCCATCTCGGGGTTGATGCCCCAGCCCTGGCCGGCCAGGTCTCCGGACCAGACGAACTCGATGTCCCGCAACGGGGTTGTTCCGGCAGCGTCGGGGGTGCGGAACGTACCGACTACCGGCTCACCGCTGGTGCGCGGACGGTCGGGGTCGGCCAGCGTCACGCGGTAGAACACCTGCTGTCCCGGCGGCAGGCCCTCGAGCAGGACCTTGCCGGTCAGGTCGGTGTCCGGGGTCAGGAGCGGACCGGGGCGGGTGTGTGCCCGCCGGAAGTCGGCCGTGGCGCTGATCTCCACGCTCATCTGCGAGGGCCGGTCGGCCCGGGCCCAGACGACCGCCCTGCGCCCGGTGACGTCCCCGCTCTGGACGCCGTACGCCAACTCGGGCCGCTGCCGCCTCACCAGCGCGGGTGCTGCGGCGAGGGCCGACGAGGCGGGCAGGACGAGGGACGCGGCCCCTGTGCCGCCGACGACGAGGCCAGCCTTGAGGAACGAGCGTCGGGCGATCGGGTCACGCATTCCAACTCCATCGGTAGGTGGGACGGTCAATCATCACCGGCGCCATTCGGGCACGAGGCGGCCCAAGGCGGCGGCGAGCAGACCGGTGACGGTCGCCAGCGGCGCTGCGACAACGCGCGTCATGACGGCGACTCAAGGCCCGCGAGGCGAACAACAGCACGACCGCGACACGACATGCGCGTGAACAACGGCCTACCCGCCACTGCACGACCAGCGCTTCTCCGCCGCCCCACGCGATCATCCTTGTGACCAGCGCCGGTGCGCTGCAACCAGCCCTGCGGCGAGCTGGTCAACCCGTACAGCTCCACGTCAGCGCCGCTGCCGGAACGGCCGCCAGCTGGCGATGCCAGCCAGTCGGTGACGGCGGCCAACACTCCGCCGGCGCCTGCGCCGTCTGTCAGCTTACCGGTCATCCAGCAGCGTCTGGGCCAGGACTCGATCACGACCATGGTCGACACCTACGGCGGCCTGCTGCTGCAAGCCCACGGCGTCGCCGACGCCGCCATCGACGCCGCCCTGGCAGGGCTGTCGGTGCCCGCGCCCCGGCCGACGGCGCCGGCACGGGTCAGCACGGCGCTGGACGGCGCTGGACGGCGCTGGACGGCGCCATCGTCCACGGCGGTATGGAGGACGCCGAACTCGCAGAACGCGACCTGCACCTGCGCACGTATGAAAACGCGCCTGACCTGCGCGCCTACCCGCGGCGACGATGTCGCCCTCCGGTCGGGACCCCGCTCCGTGAAGGCGGGCTCCTCGCTGTCGGCGATGATCTGGCGCAGGTGCTCGTGACTGAACCGGACGTGGCGAGTCTGGCGTGCGGCACCTGCCGGGCGGTCACCTTGTCGCGAAGCCAGCTCCGGGGGACGTTGAGCGCGTCCGCTGCCTGCGCGATCGTCAGCAGCTCGATGAACGGCCCGCCCAGACCCGCGGACACGTCGGAGGCCCGAGGGACAGCAGCCGGCGGCGTGCCGGCGACGAGGTCTGCGTCGTGGTGCGCCCACCCGTCCGAGGAATCCACCGGCTTGCCGTCCGCTGGCCGAACGGTATGCATCTTCGCCTCCCAGCGACGCCGTACGCATCGGCACTCACCCCCTCAGGCGTCGTCGCTGCCATGGCAGTGGTCAGCCACTGCAAGAAATCGCCCGTGCCGCGGTGGCGCTAACCCGGCCGCGGTGTGGGGAGCGGGCATGCGACGCACGCCCGGACTGGCAACGCGGCTGGAACGTTCAGCCCGGGATCAGCGCGCGGACGGGCGCCTGGTCGGTTGCGCTGCGCGTATACCTGCCGCTCGAGTGCACCCGTGGCCCGGATCCAGGGCCGCGCCGTGCGGCTAGTCGTGCCGCACTACTGTCCCGCCCTGGAGTAGTCGTGGCGTGAGTTCGAGAGGTAGGTGTGTGGCGGGGGCGCGGCTGCTCGGGCAGCGGGTGGTCGAGCTGCGCAAGGCGGCCGGGTTGTTGCAGGCCGACCTGGCGACGCAGCTGGCAACTCGGGACCGCCGGATCGGGGAGTGGGAACGCGGGGAGCGGCAACCGCACCCGCAGCACCTGGTTCGCCTGGCGGCCGCGCTCGAGGTTGACCCCCTGACGCTGCTCGACGTCGACCCGCAGGACCCGCCGCTGCTCGCCCTTCGGCTGGCCGCTGGCCTGACGCTGCAGCAGCTCGCGGCCGCCAGCACAGTGCCCTACAGCACCTACCAGCGGCTGGAGACCGGTGTCAGCCGTGGCGAGCCGGCCTCCTCGGCAGCTCAGGCACTAGCCTCCGCACTTCGTGTCGAGGTCGGGACGGTTCAGCGCGCCATCGTGCGCAGCAGGGGCGAGCGGCGCACCCGGCTGTAGCCAGATGGCGACGTTACGCATGCGGCCGTTCCGCATTCGCGTGAACACGGTTTGTAACCGTGTATAACAGGGACGTCCGACAGTCAGTCGCGGGACACACGGCCTGCCAGGATTTCGAGGCAGGACCGCTCCTGGGGCTGGACAGGGCGACCGGCGACAAGCAACCGTGCTCCCAGACCGCCAGGGCAGGACGATGAGATAGGTGATGTTGATGCGGTGCTGCGGACGCAGAGCGAGCGGAGCAGTCGCGCTGCCCGCTGCCCTGCTGTGTGCGGGCTGCAGCAGCGACAGCGGTGTCGACACCTCTGCCGATCTGCGGCCCCCTCGCGCCGACAGGGTCACCGACCGCACGAACATCCTCCTCTCGGGGTTCGTCCGCAACGCCGATCGGCTGGGGGTCACGGCAGGCGCAGTCCCAGGTCCGGAGTGGTGCTGAAATGACGGCCAGTCGAGGTGACGACCGAGGTCAAGCGACGCGCGGCGAGCGTGGCTTCGGACCGACAGTGACGCGAACGTGAGCGGGTAGCGATGAACCGCCGGCAAGGGAGAGCAGCTGTCGCCGGGCTAACGGCGTTCCTGACGTTCCTGACGCTTTCCGGCTGCAGCACCGACAGCGGCGTCGAAGCTCAAGGGCCTGGCACAGCGGCGCCCAGTTCCTCTTCAACTCCTTCTCCGCCCGGCTCGACAGACGCTCCGGCGACCCCTAGTTCACCTGCTGCCGCCTCGGAGTCCCCCGACGCGCAGGCCATTCTGTCGCAGTACCGCGCGTTCTTCGGCGCCTTGACACCCGCATCCAAAGTAGCCGAAGGGGCTCGGTACGAGCAGATGAAGACACTCGCCGTCGACCCTGCACTCCGGCGTGTGATGGGCGGAATGGCTGCCTCGGACGCTGCGGGCGAGGTCGGCTACGGCGAGACCGTCGTTCATCCCAAGCTGACGTCCGTGCAGGGCGACACGGCCGTCCTCACGGACTGCCAGGACGGCTCCCAGTCGGGACGGATGAAGGCTTCCACGGGCGAGAAGACGACCGTCGGCACCGACCACGACTTCGCAAACGTCACCATGAAGCGAGGGGCCGATGGCGCCTGGCGTGTAGCGACGGTGGAGTACCGGGCGGAGGACTCATGCACCGGCGCCGCCTGACTGCCCTGGCAGTTGCAGCCGTCGCCCCATTCGTGATGTTCGCTGCAGCACCTGCCCTCGCCGACGGCCCTATCGTCACGCCGGGTCAGGGCTGGGTGGACACCGGCATCTACGTACCGGGCTCTCCTGGTACGCGGAAGCCGATTGTGCAGCCGACTGGCGGTGGCACGTCCGACGGCAAGTCGGCTGTCACTTGCACCTACACCCTGGACGCCAGCAACAACGTGCACGATTGGGACCTGATCCCGGGTCACGAGGTTGGCGTCAACGGCTACAACTACTTCCGGTCGTGCTCGGATGGCACGTTCGACGTGGTGTGGGTGCCCAACGGCACGGCCCCGCAGGACCCGGGGGTCCCGACGGTGACGCCGGCCCAGCTGGCGATGGAAGCCCGGGATCGGCTGGTTCTCAGCCGCCCGACAGTGCACCGCTCGCCGACTGAGGCGAACGACTACGAGGGCGATCCCTTCACGTGGGCGTACATCGCCACCTGGTTCTGGACGAACGCGGCTGATTACCAGCCGCAGAGCCAGACGGTCTCGGTGGGGCCGGTGTCGGCCACGGTGGTCGCTCGGCCGATCGGGCTGCTGTTCGAGCCAGGTGACGGCGGCGATGCGGTTCGTTGCCCTGGGCCGGGTCGGGCGTGGACCGAGGCGGACGGCAACGACGCACCGGAATCCGGATGCGGCTACCGGTATGAGCACGTCACCGACGGCACGGTCACATCCCGACTGGGGATCTTGTGGCGGGTGACCTGGACGGGCACGGGAGGGACGGGCGGGACCTTGCCGACGATGGAGACGATCACGGACGCGCCGCTGCGGGTGCTGCAGATCCAGGTGGTGACCCGGTGACCACGCCGGGCGGCCGCAGCCGTACGGCGAGCATCCCGGCGCCGGGGCCGCCGGCGGCTCACGTCAACGGGTCGGCGCGGCTACCGGCCGGCGCCCTGGGGACGGCCTTGCCGACCCGTCAGCGGCACACCGGCATGATCGCGCTGGCGCTGGCGCTGATCGTCGGGCTGGCCGCGATCGGCGGGTACTTGTATTCGACGGCCGGGGCGAAGACGCCGGTGGTGATGGTGGTCCACAAGGTCGCGGTCGGGCAGGTGGTGCAGCGCTCGGACCTGACGACGGTGCCGGTGAGCGGCCGGGTGGTGGCGGTGGCGGGCAGCAACCTGTCGGATGTGGTGGGGCAGCGGGCGGCGGTGACGCTGCTGCCGGACACGCTGCTGCAACGGGCGATGGTGACGTCCGGGCAGGTGCTGCCGGCCGGTCAGGCGCAGGTAGGCGTGGCGGTGCGGTCGGGGCAGATCCCGTCGGACGGGCTGGCCGCCGGCGACGTGGTGCGGGTGGTGCAGCTGCCGGTCAAGGGCAGCGCGGACCTGCAGGGGACCTGGCGTTCCGGCTGCGGCACGCCGACGGTGACCGGCTGCTGGACGCGCAGCCGTCGGTGCTGTCGTTGGCGGCGGATGCGCGTGGCGCGCTGCCCGACGGCGGTTTGGGTTGTTACGCGCAGCCGACGATGCTCGGGGTGCCGGTGGTGCCTGGGGCGTTGTCGGCGGAGGGCTTCGGCCGATGGCCCGGTTGTGGCCGCGGGTGGCCGAGGCGGCATCGGCCTGGGACGGGACGGTGATCGCCGATCTGGGCAGGTATCAGCCGGGCCATGTCGCGGCGCCGGTGGCTGGGGCGTCGACGGTGGTGCTGCTGCTGGCCCAGCCCGACCTCGCCGGGCTGTATCACCTGCGGGACCGGGTGGGTGAGTTGGCGTCGGTGCTCGGCGACCCGGCGCAGGAGCGCTCCCCGCTGGCTGTGGTGGTCCGTGCCCGGGCGGGTAGCGCCGGCCGGACGGCGGTGGGACAGGTCCGGCAGCTGCTCCAGGCGGCCGGCTCGCCGGTGCCGGTCGCCGGGGTGTTCGCCGAGGACCCGGCCGGCATCGCGCTGCTGCGCGACGGCGTGCTGACGCGCCGTCTGCTGGGCAGCGACCTGGTGCGGTCGGCCCAGTCGCTGGCCGAGACGGTGCTGGCGTGGTGGCCACAGCTGGCCGGCGGCGCGGGCGCTGCGGCGGCGGGGCAAGCCGCCGGGGGTGAGCCGGCCCCGGCGGCGGCCGGGGTGGCCGGCCGGCTGGGCCGCCTGCGGTCTGCTCGCCGTGCCCGGGCGGTGCCGGAGGTCCCGGGCGCGGCGGCGACCGGGTTGCAGTCGCAGTCGGAGTTGGCGTCGGGGCGGGTGTCGGGGTGAGCGAGCTGCTGCTGGACTACCAGCTGGTCCGTCGGTTGCAGGAGCTGGTGGCGGACCTGCTGACCGCGCAGAAGCAGCGCCGCAAGGCGGCTGGGCTGGTGGAGTTGGCGCCGGTCGATGAGGAGCAGTTGGCGCTGAGCTTGATCGACGCGGAGGTGAAGCGGCATATGCAGGCCGAGCTGGCGGCCGGCCGGGACCTGCCGGAGGCCAGCTACGACCAGCGCCTCGCCGATGCGATCTTCGCTTCGATGTATCAGGCCGGTGAGCTGCAGGAGCTGCTGGAGGACCCGCGGGTCGAGGACATCGACATCAACGGCGCCGACGAGGTGTGGATCAGCTACGCCGATCAGAGCGACCCGGTGCGCGGCCGGCCGGTGGCGGCCAACGATGAGGACCTGGTCGCGATCGTGCAGAACCTCGCCGCGTACAGCGGGGTCAACCCGCGGCCGTTCTCGGTCGCGGCGCCGGTGCTGGATCTGCGGCTGCACGACGGGTCCCGCCTGACGGCGCTGCTGTCAGCAGGACAGCGCCCGGCGGTGAGCATCCGGCGCAACCGCTACCCGCAGATGTTCCTCGCCGCGCTGGTCGAGCTCGGGACGGTCGGCGAGCAGCTCGCGGCGTTCCTGCAGGCCGCGGTCACCGCCCGGCTGAACCTGATGATCGCCGGCGGGACCGGGGCGGGCAAGACCACGCTGCTGCGGGCGCTGGTCAACTGCATCCCGGCCCGGGAACGGCTGATCACGATCGAACGGAGCCTGGAGCTGGGCCTTCGCCGCACCCCGAGCTGCACCCGAACGTGCTGGAGTGGGAGGAGGTGCTGGCTGACAACGAGGGCCAGGGCGGGCTGAGCCTGGACGACCTGGTGCTGCGCAGCCGCCGCCATCACCCGCAACGCGTGATCATGGGCGAGATCATGGGCCCGGAGGTGATCTCCACCTTGTCGGCGATGTCGCAGGGCAACGACGGGTCGCTGAGCACCATCCATGCCAAGAACGCCCCCGACGTGTTCAACAAGCTCAGCACCTACGGGGCGCAGTACGGGAACCTGACCGTCGACACGATGCAGCCGCTGATCGCCGCCAGCATCGACCTGGTGGTGTTCCTGCGGCAGAACCGCCGGCTGGTGAACCGGCCACCGCAAGCCGGCCGGGCCGTGGTGGAGGTGCTGGAGGTCACCGGGATGGGTGAGAGCCGGGTCGCGACCAGCCAGCTGTTCGGCCCCAGCCCGGCCGATGGGCGGGCGGGGCGGACACAGACGCCGATCGCCCGGTTCCAGGAGCTGGCCGACGCCGGCTATGACGACACGCTGTGGCCGAACTTCTCGATGGGGCTGTGATCGTGAACAAGGCGGGGACCGGTGCTTCCTGACCTCGGGGGGCTGGTCGCGGCGCTGCTGTCCGCGGCGCTGGGCGGCGCGGTGCTGCTGCTCGTGGTCGGGGTGCGGGGCGTGCTGCCGGACCCGACCCGGCCGCCCGGCCGGGCGCAGCGGGCACTTCGGGCGCTGCGCCGCCCGGCGCTGGCCGGCCGGCTGACCGGCGGGGTGGTCGTCGGGGTGCTGGTGCTGCTGCTGACCCGCTGGCCGGTCGCTGCGCTCGGGCTCGGCGCTGTGGTCGCGGCCTGGCCGCTGCTGTTCGGTGGCGGCAGGTGCGAGCAGCTGCAGATCGACCGGCTCGAGGCGCTGGTGGTGTGGACCGAGTCGCTGCGCGACACCGTCAGCGGCAACGCCAGCCTGGAGCAGGCGATCCCGGTGACGGCGGTGAACGCGCCGCCGCTGATCCGGCCGGCGCTGGTGCGCCTGGTCGGGCAGCTGCAGGCCCGCGTCCCGCTCGACAAGGCCCTGAGGGCGCTGGCGACCTGGCTGGACGACGCCTCCGCCGATCTGGTGCTCGCGGCGCTGATCCTGAACGCCCAGCGCCGCGGCCGCGGCCTGGTGCTGGTGCTGTCCGGGTTGTCGGTGGCGGCCCGTGAGGAGCTGGACATGCGGCGCAAGGTGTCCGCCGGCCGCAGCGGGCTGCGCCGCGGCGTGCAGATCGTGGTGGGCATGACGATCGGGTTCGGGATCTTCCTGAGCACGTTCGGTGGCACCTACGTCAAGCCCTACGACACCGCGGCCGGTCAGGTCGCCCTGGCGGCGGTGCTGGGGATCTTCGCGTTGGGTTTCGGGTGGATGCGCGCGCTGTCCGGGTCCAGCCCGGTGGCGCCGTTCCTGGCCCGGCCCGGCCAGCGCGACGCCCCGCAGGATCTGGCGATCGTCGCCGCCCTGACCGGGTTGTCACCGGTCGCGGTGGCCTCGCTGTCCGCCGAGCCGCACCGCGGCCCGGCCCAGCCGCCGGCTGCCGGCTGATGATCGCGATGGCGACGGTCGGGGCGTTGCTCGGCGCCGCCGTGGTCTTGCTGCTCAGCTGTGTGGTGCCGCTGCGCCCCTCGCCGCTGGTGCAGCTCGGCCGGTTCGACGCGCGCCGGCGCGGTTCGCCGCCGACCCAGCGCACCGGCCCGACTGCGGCGCCCGGCGCATCCGGCTGGATCCGGGTCGGCCGGCTGCTGACGGCGGAGCTGACCCGGCGCGGGTTCACCTTCACGACGCTGCGGCAGAACCTGGCACTGACCGGCCGGGACCGCCAGGAGGCGATGGGCCGTAAGGTCCTGGCCGGCGTCGCCGGGCTGCTGCTGTCGCTGGCGGCGATGATCACGGTGCAGCTGACGTTGGGCCTGCCGGTGCCGCTGGGCGCACCGCTGCCGCTGGCGCTGGGGGCCGCCGCCGCGTTCTTCTTCCTCCCGGACCTGGAGGTCCGCAGCCAGGCCACGGTGCGCCGGGAGGACTTCCGGCGGGCCCTGGGCGCCTACCTGGACCTGGTGGCGCTGGAGATGGCCGGATCGGCGTCCGTGGAGGCCGCGCTGACCAGCGCCGCCAGGGTCGGGGCCGGCTGGCCGATGGCGCTGCTGCGCGACACCCTGTACCGGGCCAGCCGCAGCGGCCGCGACCAGTGGACCGCGCTGACCGAGCTCGGCGAGCGGATCGGCGTCACCGAGCTGCGCGACCTCGGTTCGCTGATCCGGCTGGTCAAACACGACGGCGCCCGGGTCCGGCTGACGCTGTCCGCGCGGGCCGCGACGATGCGCCGCCGGGAGCTGGCCGACGCCGAAGGCAAGGCCGCCGAGCGGGACGTGTCGATGCGGCTGGCCCAGCTGGTGGTCTGTGCCGGCTTCCTGGTCTTTTTGGCCTACCCGGCGATCGTCAACGTCCTGAGCTTCTAGGTCAGTCCTACCCGCGCACGACCCCTCACCAGGAGACCCCGCCATGATGCCCCTGAACATGATCGTTGCGTTCTTCGGCGCTCAGCTCGACGAGCTGCGGCGCGACAACCGCCAGGACAACGAGCGCGGCGCCGACATCGTCACCACCGTCATCATGATCAGCCTGTTCGCGGCGGCCGCCATCATCATCTGCGGGATCCTGATCCTGAAGGCCACCACGGCCGCCAACTCCGTCCAGACCTAGTAGCAGCCGCACCGAGCTCGGGCGGACACCGGACCAGGAGCCAAGGCGATGCTGGTCGACCGCAGCGCCCCACCGGCCACAGGTGGCCGGCGCGCCGCCGGCCGGACACGCGGTGACGACAGGCCGGGCGAGGACGGCTACAGCGTGCTGGAGGCCGCCGTCACCTTCCCCGTCCTGGTCCTGCTGGTGATGCTGGTCGTGCAGTTCGCGTTGCTGTGGCACGGCCGGCACGTCGCCGAGGCCGCCGCCCAGGACGGCCTGCGCAGCGCCCGCGGGTACGCCTCCACCGGGGCGCTGGGCCAGCAGGACGCCCAGAACTTCCTGGCGCAGGTCGCCCCCAGGCTGCTGCTGCAGCCGGTCGTCGACGTGCAGCGCACCGACACCACCGTCACCGTGCGGGTCACCGCCAGCGTGCTGTCGATCGTCCCGGTCGGCCTGGCCGTCCAGGAGACGGCGGCCGGCCCGGTCGAGCGGTTCGTCGGGCCCGACCGATGACGCCACCCCCCACGGCCGACCCGGTGCCGGCCGGCCAACTGTCGCGTGCACGGGCCCGGGCTGCCGACAGCGACCGGGCTGCCGGCCAGGACGGCTTCGCCGCCCTGGAGCTGGCCGTGCTGTCCTCGTTCGTGATCGTCATGCTGCTGCTGGTGGTCGGGCTCGGCCGGGTCAGCCACGGCCGCCAGCTTCTCGACCAGGCGGGCGCGGCCGCCGCCCGCGCGGCCGCCCTGACCAACGCGCCTGGGCAGGCGTCGACCGACGCGCGGCAGGCAGCATCCGACACACTCGCCCAGGCCGGCCTGGCCTGCGGGCAGCTGCAGATCGACGTCGACACCGGTGCGTTCCACCCGGGCGGCTACGTCGACGTCGCGGTCGGCTGCACCGCGGACCTGGCCGGGCTGGCCCTGGCCGGCCTGCCCGGCTCGGTCACCCTCACGTCCACCAGCCGCTCTCCGCTGGAGACCTACCGGGACCTAAGCCTTGGGTTCGTGAATTCTGAAGCCGGTCTGGGCACGAACCCGGGGCTACGCAAGTGACGGCACGCTCATC
>JAABUN010002323.1_pt1 | contig 34479 bp, 27 predicted proteins | sample 5559311 | NCBI WGS metagenome assembly JAABUN01 (sample SAMN10711877, study PRJNA513370) | rock metagenome | isolation source: Antarctica rocks | place: Antarctica: Victoria Land, Siegfried Peak sud | reverse complement strand
CGTTTCGGAGAGGGGGAGTGGAACCGTGACCGGCCGCCCCCGCTCGAGTCCCGGCGAGTCAATAAACTAGCGCCCTTCTCCCCCACTCCGGAGGCTCCCGGCATGGTCCGCGCCCGCCAGGTCGTCATCACCGCCCCGTTCGCCGCGTCGGTCCGCGAGGTCGACCTGCCCGACCCGACGGCAAACCAAATCCTCATCCAGTGCCACACGTCGGCCATCAGTGCCGGGACCGAGTTGGCCGTCTACACCGGGACGCACCAGTGGCTGCAAGACCCGAAGATGACCGACTGGAAATTCCCGTTCCGGTCCGGGTACTCGGCCGCCGGCACGGTGGTCAGTGTCGGGGCCGACTTCCCGGGCGCGTTCCAACCGGGCGACCGCGTCAGCTACCCCGGCAACCACGCCTCGCACGAACTGCTGACCGTCGGCCACGAGCGCTGCCGGGTGTGGAAGCTGCCCGAGGCCCTCGACTTCGACAAGGCCGCGCTGGCGGTCATCGCCCGGTACGGCCTGGGTGCCCCGGTCCGGGCGGGGCTGACCCTCGGCCGGTCGGCGGCGGTCCTGGGCCTGGGGATCATCGGCCAGTTCGCGCTGCGGGCGCTGATGGCCGCCGGGGCGTCGCCGGTGGTCGGCATCGACGCGGTGCCGATGCGGCGCACCGCGGCGATGGCGGCCGGGGCCGACGCCGTCCTCGACCCGGCCGCCGGGCCGCTCAAGGAGCAGTTGGCCCAGGCGTTGGGCACGCGCGGCGCGGAGGTCGTCGCCGACGCCACCGGGGTGCCGGACGCGATCGCGACGGCGATGGGCCTGGCGTGCGACGCGGGCCAGGTGATCGTGGTCGGGTCGCCGCGGGGGAAGGCGAAGGAGGTGAACTTCTACGACGACCTGCACCGCCGGTACATCGAGGTGAGCGGGGCGCACGGGAACATGCTGTTCGAGCCGGCCCACGTTCGGCTGAACGGGGCGTGGGACATCGACAAGGCGCAAATGTTCCTGTTGCGCACCCTCGCCAACGGCCGGCTCAGCCTCGCCGGGCTGGTGACGCACGTCATCCAGCCGGAAGGGGTCGACGGGGCGTACCAGGGGCTGCTGAACAAAAAGGACGAGTATTTGGGCGTGCTGGTGAAGTGGGCGTGAGGGAGGTTCTTTCGGAGCCCCAACCGTGAGGGAGGGGCCGGGCCGGCCCAGCACGAAAGCGTTGGGGGAGGGGTCAGCCCGGTCGTTCCGGGGCCGGCCCGGACCCTCCCTTACGGTCGGGACTTTGAAGGAGTGGCCGTCCCCGCCCCACCGCCACCTCTACCCATTCTTCCGGCCCTGCCGCCGCCCCCGCGGGCCGTTTGGGAAAAGTCTCCGGCCCCCCGCGTTGCTTGCCCCGGCACGGTTGCTACATTAGCGCGGGCCGGGTGGCGCGACACGTCACCGCGGGCGGCGGCTCACCCCTGGCTCCGAAAGGTCGGCGATGGAGAAGTACATGTGCTACGGTGCGCTCGGGGTCGCCGCGCTCATGCTGCTGCTGTTCGTCCTGGACCTGGTCGCCGGGTTCCCGTTCGGCGGCGGGTCGTTCGTCGCCGCGGACATCCTCGGGATTCTGGCCAGTGGGGTCGTCGGGTTCCTCGGGTACAACGCGCTGCAGGAAGTCAAGTAGCGGCCAGCCGCACGACCGCCGCGACCAGCCCGGCCGCCGTCGCCTCGGCGGCCGCCACCGCCGGGCACCCCAGCTCGGCCGCCGCCGCCACCACTTCGCCACTCATTGCCACCAGCTTCACCTCCCCGCGGGCGATGCGGCCCCGGATGGTGGCGTCGAACGCCCCGATCAGGTTGCGGGCCACGTTCGCGCTGCTCAGCGTGACGAACCCGATTTCGCCCCGCCGCAGGGCCGCCACCGCGTCGGAGTCCGGGTCGATCGGGGCGTCCGCCTGCTCGTAGACCACCACGGCCGCGACCGTGGCCACCTTCGCCAGTTCCGTTAAGAGCGTTTCCCGGCCGCGGTCGCCCCGGGCCGCCAGCACCCGTTGCCCGCGCACCGCTTCGGACAGCCCGGCGGCCAGCGCCCCGGCGTGGAACGGGCCGGCCGGCACCACGTCGGCGGTCAGCCCGTACTCGTTGAGCGCCGCGGCGGTCCGGGGGCCGACGGCGGCGAGGCGGACCCGGCCGAGGGTGCGGGCGTCGAACCCGCGAGTCCGGTTCCGCTTCAAGAGGCCGTGGACGCCGTTGGCGCTGGTGAACGTCACCCAATCGAACGCCCCGGCCCGGAGTTGGTCGAGCGCCGCATCGACGGCGGCCAGGTCATTCGGCGGGCGGATGGCGAGCGTCGGCAGGTGGACCGCCACCGCCCCCAGCCGTTCCAGGTCGCGCAGCATCGCCTCGGCCTGGTCGGCCGGGCGGGGGACGAGAACCCGCCGGCCGAACAGCGGCAGCCGCTCGAACCACGATTGCGCCGGCCGACCGGCCAGGGCGTCCCCGACCAGGATCAGGCCGGGGGCTTCGAGGCCGGCCTGCCGGCGGGCGTGGTCGAGTCCCCCGATCGGGGCGAACACGCTGCGCATGTCCCCGGTCGAGGCCCGCTCGACCACGCCGGCCGGGGTCTCGGGGTTCATGCCGCCCTTCAACAACTCGGCCACGATCAGCGGCAGCCGGGCGACGCCCATGTAGACGGCCAGGGTGCCGGGGAACTTCGCCAGCGCTGCCCAGTCGAGGCCGGGACTCGGGCCGCCCCGCGCCGGCAGGTCGTGGCCGGCGATCAGGGCCACCGCTCCGGCCGTCGGCCCCGACCCGCGGCGGGCGAGGGGGAGTTCCAGCACGGCCGCCGCCGCCGACACGGCCGTCACGCCGGGGACGATCTCGTAGGCCACCCCGGCGGCGCGGAGGGCGTCGAGTTCCTCACTGCCCCGGCCGAAGGTGAGCGGGTCGCCGCTCTTGAGGCGGACGACGACTTTCCCCTCGCGCGCCGCCGTCGCCATCAGCGGGGCGAGGGGCGGCGGCCGGTCGGCCGGCGGGCCGGGCAGGTCGCGGACGGCCACGCACTCGGCCGCCGGGTTCGCCCCGTCGAGCAGGCGGCGGGGGACGAGTTGGTCGTACACGATCAGGTCGGCGCGGGCCAACAGTTCGGCCGCCCGGACGGTCAGAAGGCCCGGGCTGCCCGGCCCGGCCCCGACCAGGAACACGCAGGGCGGCGGGGCCGTCACACCGCCACCTGGCTCGCCGCCTCGAGGGCGTCGTCGAGTTCGTGGGCCGGCGGGAACACCTTGCACACCAACACGCCCAGCATGTACAGGCCGAACATCGGGACGAACAGGTACATCATGGTAATCACGTCCGGCGTCGGGGTGATGACGGCCGAGAATAGGGCCAGGATCATGACCGCGAACCGCCACTTGGCCCAGTAGTCCTCCCACCCGAAGATGCCGATGCGGTTGAGGAAGAACATCACCAACGGCGTCTGGAACGAGATGCCGAACACCAGCGGCAGGATCAGGGCGAACCCGAGCCATTCGTTGAGCCGCAGGTCCGGGTCGAGTTCGAGCCAACTGTTGAACGCGATCAAGGCTTTCACCGCCCCCGGCAGCACGACGAACTGACACAGCAACACGCCCGCGATGAACAAGGTCACGCTCGGGCCGAACAGCCGGTAGACATAGGCGCGTTCGGAGGGGTACAGCCCGGCCGCGACGAACGACCAGAGTTGGAACAATATCCACGGGCTGGCCAATACCACACTGCACAGGGCCGACACCTTGAAGTAGACGACCATCGCCTCCTGCACGCTCAACGTGGTCAGGTACTTCTTGTTCTCCAACAACGTCTCGCCCCGGTTCGACAGGTAGTGCAGTTGCGCCGGGTAGACGAGCATCGTCACCTCGACGTGCTTCTGGGCCGGGTCCTTCGGCGGGCCGAACGCGGCGGCCAGCGGCTCGACCGGCACCAGCACCGTGATCGGCTGGGGGATGGCCCGGAGCATGGCCTTCTCCCGCTCGTTGAACTGGTCGGTCCCACCCTCCCCCTGCTTCTGCCGCTCGAGTAGCGCCGCCGCCTCTTCGGGGGTCGGCCGGACCTCGCGCGCGGCCTCGATCTTGGCCCCGGACGTTTCGTTGCGCTTGGCGTAGAAGTCGCGGACCATCGTCTCGACCGGGTCGACGATGACGGTCATCATCGGCCGGCCGACGCCGATGGCGTTGTTGCCGGCGGCTTGGCCGATGCCGTCGAGGGCGAACCCGCCGAACAGGATGACGACGAACCCGAGGATGGCCCGGAGCAAGTGCGCCCGGAGTTCCTCGATGTGGTCGCCGAACGACATCCGGGTGTCGGCGAACACGTCGTCCGGGTCGGGCCGCGAGGCAGGTCGGGGGGCGCGGGGCACGGGGGGACTCCACGGGGGTCGGGGACGGCCCAACCACGCGGCGGAGGTGCCCGGTTGGCGAACGGGGAACAGGCGATTCGGTAGAGACATGGTAGCAGCCGGGGCCGGCCGGCTCAAGCGAGGCGACGATGCATCCGGCTCACGCCGCAGAACCCGGACGTTGACACGCCCGGCTCAGGAGGCCGGCCACAACCGGCCGCCAGTCGCGGTAGCCCTCCAGGCGATAATGCCGGGTGACGGTACCCTCACCCGGAGTACGGCATGTCACGGACGATTTGGATGCTCGGCCTCGCGGCCCTCGGCGCGACCGCCGGGTGCAAGGGATTCGACCGACCCTGCGACAAGAAGGCTCTACCGAAGCCCGACCTGCCGCAGTACAGCATCGAGGAGCAGGAGCGGCGCGGCCGGGCCAAGTACGCCCTCCCCCGCGAAGACTTCCGGACGGGGCCGGGCGGGATGATCGACCGGCCCAGCCCGACGGGCCGGTAGAACGACCCGGCGAGCGGGGGGCGTTAGCCCCCTGTGTCCCCTGGCACCGTGGCGCGGCTGCACCCGGTCCGAAGTCTCAGGGGGCTAACGCCCCCGCTCGCCGGGTCGGTGACCCAACCTTCTACTGCCCGTCCCGCCGCGGCAGGATGATCGGCTGGACCCCGCCGGGCGGCGTCGGGGCGGCCTTCGAGAAGTCCGGGAACGACCCCGCCGGCTTCGGCCCGGCCCACGCCCCGGACGCCCCCGCCGGCGGCCGGGCCACCTCCCCCGACCCCGGAGCGAACTGACCGACCGGCGGCCCCCCTAGGGGCGGGAGAGTGGCGGGCGGTACTGGCGTCGGCCCGTTCGTCTTCATCTGCTGAATCATCCGCTGCGGGTCCGGCACCCCGCGGGTGTCGAAGCCCGCCCGGCCGGAGCCGCCGGTCGGGGCCGGCAGGGCCGTCCCGGTTTCCGTCCAAATCGGGGTGCCGGGGGCGCTGGTGTCGATGGCCATCTTGACCTCGGCCGCCCACAGGTCCGGGGCGTCCGGCCCGCCCTGGTAGCGGGCCAGCAGTTTGACCTGCGTCACGTCCCCCTTCCAGTCGGCCGGCCACGGCAGGAAGACCGCGTAGCACGGGCCGAACCGCTCGTCGGTCGTCCGCAGCCGGGCCAGCGTCTTGTGGTCGTAGTGCCACATCTCCGGCGTCCGCGGCGGCCGGCCGGGCGTCTCGTCGTAAACGACGACGGACAGGTCCCCCGCCGCGGCGGCCGGGCTGTTGTCGGCGGCCATCAGGAACACCTTGCCGACAATCCCGGCCGACTGCTCGCCGTCCCGGGTCGGGTCGGGGAGTGGGGCCAGCCGCCGGTTCCACTGGCAGATGATCTGCGTCGCCGGCTGCGGGGCCGCCTCCAGCCCGACGGCCTGCTTGGCGTCGGTGTACGACGCCTGGGCGACGTGGGACACCTTCTGGGCCGCGGCGCACCCGGCCGGCAGGGCCAGCAGCCCCGCGGCGGCCGCCCGCCGGGCTACTTGCGGAAGACCGACCATGACTTCTGTCCTTCCTTGGACGAGTTGGCGGCCGGCTTCATGCCGGCCGTGGGGAGCAGCGGCGTGTCGGCCGCCGGGGCGTACACCGTCGGGGCACCGGCGGCGGTGGCCGGCGGGAACCCGGACGCCTCGGCCGGGGTGACGGCCGGCACCGGGACCGGCGGCGGGTAGTTGAGGACCGGGGCCGACCGCGGCATCGCCGCGCCGGTCGGCACCCCGTCCGCCGGGGCGGCGTTCGGCACCGTCTGGATCGTCCCGAGCGGGACCCCCATCTGCGGGACGGCCGCCGGGTCGAGGGCCGGCGAGTTGTACGGGAACCCGGCCGGGGCACCGAGGGTCGGGTTGACCCGCGGGTCGCACCAGTACGGCGTCGGGGCCTGCGGGCCGCGTAGCACGTCCGCCCCGTAGGAGTGGATGTCCACCACGTCCTTGTAGTTCCACGACATCTTGCCGGCCTCGACCTGCGTCAGCCGGAACATGTCGAGTTCGTTCCGGATGATGTGCGGGGTGACGATGAACAGCAGCTCCCGCCGGGACACGTCCTGGGTGCGGTACCGGAACAGCGCCCCGACGTAGGGCAGGTCGCCCAGGACGGGAATCTTGTTCTCGTTCTTGGCGTCCGACTTGCGGATCAGCCCGCCCAGGATGACCGTCTCCCCGTCCCCGGCGTTGACGGTCGTCTGGAGCGTCTGGATGTCGAACGCCGTGGCCAGCCCGCCGCCGAGGCTGACCGGGTTCGGGTTGACGGCCGACACCTGCGGCTCGACCCGCATCAGCACCCGCCCCTCCGGGCTGATCCGCGGGACCACCCGCAGGACGATGCCGATGTCCCGGTAGACGATGCTCTGCTGGGCCAGCCCGGTCCCGGACACGACCGTCGCGTCCAGGGTCGGGAAGCTCTGGCCGACCTGGAAGAACCCCTGCTGGTTGTCGGTCAGCAAGAGTTGCGGCCGGCTCAGCACCTCGGCCTTGCCCTGGGTCTTGAGCGCCCGGACCAGGACGTTGACCGAGTCGCTGGCGGCCGAGAAGACGAACCCGCCGACCCCGTTCGCCCCGGCCCGGCCGACGCCCAGGTTGCCCAGCCCCTGGAACCCCACGACGTTGTTCTGCGTTGTCGTCGTGTTCCCCAGCGGGGCGGTGGTGTTGAAGTTGAACCCCGGGTTCACGGCCGTCCCCGGGGCCGTCGTCCCGACGATCGAACTGCGGGCGAACAGGACCGGGCTTTGGATGCCGATCTCGACGCCGAACTCCTCCCGGCCGTTCAGGAGCACCTCGGCGATGACCACCTGGACGAGTACCTGCGGCGGGGCCGCGTCGATCTGGGCGATCAGCCGGCCGATGTCCTCGGCCAGCCCGGCCGTGGCGCTGATGAGTAGCGTGTTCGACACCGGCTCGGCCACCACCACGACGTTCCGCTGCAGGTTCTGGAAGGCCGACCCGCCCACGAACTGCGAGTTGATCTGCGTGGCCTGGGCGTTGATGAACGACGTGACCGCCTGGGCGATGTCGGCCGCCGCCTGGTTCCGCACCTTGTACACGGTCGGCCGCACGTCCGGGGCCTGGGCATCCTCCAGCCGGGCGATGATGGCGTTGATGGTGTCGAGGTCGGTCCGGCTGCCGGCCACGAAGATGCTGTTGGTCCGGGTGTCCGGGGTGATCCGCAGGCCGACCAGCCCGGCCCCCTCGGACGGGTTGCCGGTCAGGGTCAGGAGCGGCCGGTTGGCCCCCTGCTGCTGGGCACCCTGCCCCCCCTGCTGGCCGAACGCCCCCCCCTGGCCGAACTGCCCGCCCTGGCCGCCGGCCTGCTGCCCCCCGCCCTGGGCCTGGCCGCTGCTGAAGAGCTGGAACAGCAGGTTGGCCGTCGCCGTCGCGTCGGCCTTCTTGAGGGTGAACACGTTGACGTTCGACTGGGCGGCGGCCACCACGTCGAGTTCCTGGATCAGCCGCTTGATGAGCAGCATCGACTTTTCCGGGGCGCTCACGAGCAGGCCGTTCACCCGCTCGACCGGGGTGATGTGAACGTCTTCGAGCGGCCCCGAATCGACCGGCAGCCCCCCCTGGGCGCTCACCAGGCGGAGGGTCGTGGTCTTGGTCGTGATCCCCTGGGCCTGGCCGGTCAGGGTGTTGAGACCCTGCTGGTTCTGCTGGTTGCCGCCGCCGCCGCCCTGGTTCTGCTGATTCCCGCCCCCCCCGCCTTGGTTCTGCTGGTTCCCCCCGCCGCCACCCCCGCCGACGTTCACGCCACCGAATCCGCCCTGGACGGTCCGCCCCTGGCCGCCGGCCCCCGCCCCCTGGATGGCCGTATTCGGGTTGACCACTGCCGCGGACAGCGCCCGTTGGATGACCTGCTGGATTTCCCCCGCGAAGGCGTTCCGCAGCCGGATCACCTCGACCTGGTTCACGGCACTCGACGTGCCGGTGTCCAGCAGGCCGACGAGTTCGGAGATTTCCGCCTGGTCGCCGGGGGCGGCCTGGACGTACAGCGTGTTCTGGCGGGCGTCGAACGTGAACTTGGTGGCCGACGTGCCCGCCCCGGTGCTGGGGTACCGGCTCGAAAAGAAGTTCTGCAACTGCTGGCTGAGTACCTGGGCCGACGCCGTCTTGAGCGGGTAGGCCTTGGGGGCCAGGGCCGGGTCGTTCCGCCGGTCGAACGACTCGATCTGCTTGACGACCTCCGCGATGTTCCCCTTCGGCGCTGCGACGACGATCTGGTTGAACCGGGGGATCGGGAACAGCAGCAGCGACCCGGCCGTCTGCGGCGGGCCGGTGTCGACGCGGCCATAAAAGTACGAGAACGGCTGTTCCGGGGCCGAGACGACCTTCTTGACGCCGCCGTCGATCGAGAACCGCTCGTAGAACTTGACCAGGGTGCCGGCCAACTCGTTGGCGTCGGCCACCTTGAGGGTGATGGTCCGGACCTCGATCTCGGTGTTGGCCGTGTCGGCCCGGAGCAGTTCGATGAACCGCTTGATCGCGTCGATGTCGGCCTGCGTCCGGCCGCGGAGAATGATGACGCCGAGTTGCTCGAGCGCCTCGGCCGTCACGTCCCCGGACGGGGTCGGCCGCTGGACGCTCTGCGAGGCCGGCGGGCCGCCCTTCGGGACCGGCGGGCCGCCGGGAACCTGGTGGGCGACCTGGAACACACTCGGCACTTCGGTCGTCAGGACCGGGGCTTCGGGGTCGTAGATCAGGCTTGTGACGGCGGAAGGGGCATCCATGCCCCGGTCGTCAAAAAAATCGCGCCCTCCGGGGGGACTCAGCCACCCGCCGCCGGGTCTGGCGTCGAGGCTCGACCGGCCGCGGTTGTTGCCGCTGTTCCGGCCCGACCCGCCCCGGCTGTTGCGGCCGTACCCACTGTAACCCCCGTACCCGCCGTAGAATCCGCCATATGGGTTGCTGTCCGGCTCTTCTTTCTTCTTGCCGACGAGGGCCTCGATGGCCTGCTGGACCTGGGTCGGGTTGAGGCCGTTCAGCTTGACCACCTCGACGACGCTCGCGGTCTCCTTGGTCGACTTGTCGAGGGCCGTGCAGAGCTTCAGCACGTCCTCGTAAACCCCCTCGTCGCAGTAGACGATGACCTGGTTGCTCGCCTTGTCCGACGACACGCTCAGGGCGGCCGGGGGCTGCGGCTGCTGCGGCTGGCCGCCGCCGAACGGGTTGTACTGCTGCTGGCCGGCCGGTGCCCGGGCGGTCAGGTTGTGGAACGTCTCGGTGATGGTTTCGGCCACGTCGGCCGCGGCGGCGTACTTGAGCGGGATCGTCCACGTCTTGTTCGCAGTGCCCGAGTCGATGGCCTGAGCGAGGAGGGCGCGGATTTGGAGCAGGTCGGCCGGCGACGCCTTGACCACGATGAGCGAGTTGCTCGCCTTCTCGGCCACGACCTTGACCCGGCCGGGGGTCGCCCCGCCGACCGGGGCCGGCGGCCCGCCCCCCCCGCCGCCGAACCCGAGTAAGGCGAGCGGGTCGAACCCGCGGCGGCCGCCACCGCCGCCCGTGCCGGACGCCGGGGCGGTCCCGTTGAACACCTCATTGATCACGTCGGCCGCGTCCTTGGCCGACACGTTCTTGAGCTTGATGACCTCGTTGATCTCCTCGCCGGTCCCGCTCAGGAGCTTGCGGACGACGGTGGTGGCGAGGTCGAGCAGTTCCGGGTCGTCGCAGGTGATGAGCAGGGTGTTCCCGACCACGGTGATGGTGAGCGGGGCGTCGCCCGGCTTGGCCGTGACGCCCGGCACCTGGGCCAGGACGTACTGCGGGTCGAGCCGCCGCGGGGCGGCGCTCATGTCGTCGCCGGGGGTCGGCACGGGCTTCGGCTTCGGGGCCGGCTTCCGCTCGACGCCGCCCACCTCGACCTTGGCCCCCGGCCGCAGCTTGCGGATCAGGTCGGCCAGGCCGTCGGCCACCACCCCGGCGTTGCCGCGGTCGATGGTGACGGTCCGCACCCGGCCCTTATTCAGCGGTCCGGCCCCGCCCCCGCCCGCGACGTTCGGCTCGCCGAGGAGGGTGATGAGGTCTTTCGCCTCCTTGAGCTGGACCGGTGTGCCGCGGATCAGCAGGCCCGGGTTGCCGTCGGTCCGGACCTCGACCGTCATGGCGGCCGTGGTGCCGTCTTTCGGGGCCAGGGTGTTCTTGATCGTCTCGGCCGTCTTGGTCGGGTCAAGAACGCTCAGCGGGATGAGTTCGGACTGGACGCCCGGCGGCGGGGCGACCTGCGGCTTGAGCATCCCGGCGATGTCGAAGTGGTCGGCCGGCAGGGCGTAGACCATGATCTGGTTGCCGCCCGGCAGATCACGGACCTGGGTGATGGATGACCCGGTGTACGTCTTGGTCAGGATGGCGGCCGACGCGGTCGCCGTCCCGGCCGGCACGTCGTAGACGATGGCCGTCGGCGCGCCGCCGACCGGCCGCTCCTTCTGACCGGGGTAGGCCGGCACGTCGATGTCTTTGACGAGCTTCTGGGCGGCCCCGATCTTGTCGGCCGGGCCGGTCACGAACACGGTGTTCGTCGCCTCGTTGACCGCCACCTGGACGGTCCGGAACCGCGGGTCCGGGCTGCCCGGGTTGCCGCCGCGGCCGTCCCGCCCCCCCCCTTGCACTGGCTGCATCCCCGGCTGTATGCCCGGCTGCATCCCCGGTTGCACCCCCGGCTGGTTGGCCCCGGCGTCGGTCACGGTCGTGCTGTCCTTCAACAGCGTCCGCAGATTGTCGGCCACCTGTTGCGCCCGCAGGTACTTGCAGACGTGGTTGAGGCTGTCCCCCTCGACCGGCTTGGTGAACGACTCGACGTACTTCACGAGCGCGTCGACCGTCGCCGCCTTGTCGGTGATGATGATGGTCGACCCGAGGGCGACGACCTCCCCGAACTCGGTCTTGAGCTTCGACAACTCCTTGACCACGTCGGCCGCCATCCCGGTCTTGAGCGGGATCGACACCTCGACCCACTCGGTCCGGCCCACGGTGTTCAGTTGGTCGACGCCGATCCGGCGGACGTACTCCCGCGGCACCTTGACATCGGCCGAGAAGATGGTGAACGACTGGACGCCCCGGACCATGACGAACTTGTCCTGGCCGAGCGCCTCGTTGAACAGGTCCACGATCTCGGGGATGGTCTTGTTGTCGACGGTCAGGGTGGCCGTCCCGGTCGGCTGGATCTGCGTGTTGATCTTCAGCCCGGACTTCTGCTCGAACCACTCGAACACGGTCGGCCACGGTGTCTTGACGAACTTGAAGTTGAACCGCGGCTCCGCAGCCGCCGGCTTGGCCGGGGCCGTCTGACCCGGGGCGGCGGTCATCGGCGGCACGCCCGGCGGTTGGACGGCGAGGGCGGCCCCGCCGACCCCGGCCAGCCAGACGGCCGGCACCCACTTGCGGAGCCGCCACTGCGGCACCCGACCCGACCCGACCCGGCGCGGCAACCCCATGACTGCTCCCCCCAGAAGCGATCCGTCCGTACAGCCGAACCCCCGCACAATCCCGCCGGCCGGATTCCCCCCCGGCCAACGGCCCGTCGGCGGCCCCGTTCGCCGCGTCTGTAGCCGAGACGGCCCGCCGCCGCAACTGTTTCCCGCCGCCCGCGGCGGGTTTTAATCAGTTGGCCGGGCGGCAGTTACCGCCGCCCGGCTGCCCATTCTACCCGCCCGCCCCACCCCTGCGGGTGGTTCTCATACCCGGGACGGCGGCGGTCCTCGCCCCTAGTCGTCCTCGGTCAGGGCCGGCGTCGCCGGCACGCGGGCCGACGGGCCGGCCGTCCGCACCGCCGCCGCCTTGTCAGCCCCGGTCAGTTCCTTGATCTGGCTCAGCGTCTGGCCGGCCCGCCACAGGTAGACGCGCTCGGCCGGCCCCTCGGTCGTCTCCCCGACCGGCCGGCCGCCCTGCCGCCGGGGGCCGGGGACACGCTCGCCGACCCCCGGCATCCCGGTCAGGAGGGCCAGTACCAGCCCGTCGTCGGCCAGGCCGATGACCCGGAACTTCTTGGCCGTGCGCGAGGTCGCCTCCGAGATGTCCAGGACCGGCTCGGCGTCGTAGGACTTCTTGACCCCCTTGGGCGTGAAGTACGACTTGACCACCGTCGCCGTCGGCACCCCGCTCTCGACCACGACATCGATGACGTACTCCTGCCGGCTAGCCACGTCCGCGATCAGCACCGACCCCGACCCGTCCGGGTTGCGGCCCAAGCCCGTGATCCGGATAAACGCGCTCGTGTCTTCCTTCGGCTCCGGCTCCTCCCTTCTCGGCGGCTCCACCTTGGGCGGCGGGCCGTGGAAGATGTCCTTGACCAATAAAAGCGAATAGTCCCGGTCGCCGGCGGCCAGCACCTGGGCGAGTTGGACGGGCGTCAGGCCCCGCGCCGGGACGGCCGACTGGGCCAGGGCGGCGTACCCGGCCCCGCCGCCGGCGGCCGCGAACCCCACGGGCACCGGCAAGAGCGACTTGCGGGCCTCGGCCCCGAACACGCTCAGGGCCTCGGTCGTGAACGTCACGTCGAGGTCCGGCCGGTCGGCCACCAGGGCGTTCGACCGCCGCCGCGTCTCGGCCGTCGGGTCGTCGGACTTCTTGACGGTGAACTTGGTGATCTGGTGGAGCAGGTTCAGCCGGTAGTACCGGGCCAGCACGTCGACGACGGTGGCCAGTTCGACCTTGCGGAGCGTCACCTCGAACCCGATCCGGGTGTAGGCGTACCGCTTGGCCGCCGCCAAGACGACGCTGCCGGGGGCCGCGGCCGCCCCGCCCTCGCCGGCCGGCAGTTCCGGGGCCGACTTCAGTTCGAACGTCCGCGGGGTGACGCTCACCTGGGCGGCCGGAATCTTCGCCTCCCGGAGGATGCGGGCGATGGCCGCGTCGTACTCCTGCCGGGCCGCGTCGACATCCGCCGGCAGGCTCCGCTTGACGGCCGTTTGGAGCCGGGGTAAGTCCTTCCGCAGCCGGACCAGTTGGAACTCCTTGTCCTCGTTCTCGGCCTCCAGCCGGGCAGCTTCCTGGTTCTTGAGGACCAGCGGTGCCCAAACGAGCAGATACCCCCCGCCGCCCACGACGGCGACGGTGATGAACGCCCCGAGGACTCCGGCCAGCCGTCGTTCGCGCGCGGTCATCGGTCGCTCCCCCCGTCGAGTGCGGTTGCGTCGTCGATGGGCCGGGACGGCGGGGCGACCGCCAGCCGGCGGACGTATTCGGCCGGCGAGCGGTACGATAGTTGGGCCGCCAGGGTGAACGCCGACTTGCCGGCGTCCACCCCGCTCCCCCCACCCCCGACCACCTTCCTGTTCACCCCGCCGAACAGGTGTTTGCGGTCGGCCGGGGCGGCGAACGCATCGACCACTTGCTGGACCTGCGCCGGGTCGGCGGCGCGGCCGGTCACGACGACCACCCCGACCGGCCCGGCCGCTGGCTTCTCGTTCGGCTTCGGCTTGGGCGCGGCCAGGCCACCCGTCCCGGCGAACTCGGTCACCGTCGCCTTGCCAACGTCCGGCACCCGGTCGGCCCAGTCGTACAGTTCGTCGAGCCAGACGACCTGCCGGGTCTCGAACTGGTCGATGGCTTCGAGCCGTTTGGCGTCCATGCTCAGCCGCTGGGTGTCGTCGTCGAGCGACCGGGCATCGGCCCGGAGGGCGGCCAGCCGGTCGTCGGCCGCCCGCAGCCGGGTGAACCCGAACAGACCGCCCCCGGCGACGACCAGGACCGCGGCCAGCACCCCGACGAGAACCCGCGTCCGGGCCGGGCCGGGGGCGTCCTTCGGCTGGCGCGGGGCGGCCAGGTTGATCGGCAGGACCGGGTGGTTGGCCCGGCTCAGGACCACCCCGACGGCCCCGGCGAACCGGCCGCGGCGGGCCGACGGGACCAGGTCGGCCTTGGCCCCGAACCCGGCCAGGGGATCGAACGACTCGACCGGCACGGCCAGGGCGTCGAGGCGGGCGGCCCAGGCGTCGGCGGCGTCGGCCGCCTCGCTGATGAAGATGCCGGCGACCGGCACCGCCCCGGGCTGACCCGCATAGACGGCCAGGTTCCGCCGCAACTCCGCCCCGAGCGCGGCCGGCGAGCCGAACGCATTCGCCGGCAGTGTCCGGCTCAGCAGCACGTCCGGCCCGCGGACGACGGTGAATTCGCCGCCGTGCGCCCCCGGGGTGACGACGGCCGCCGCGAAATCGGCCGCCCCCCGCGCCCGGGCGGCCGCCTCGGCGACGGCGAACGGCCGGGGGGTGACGCCGGCCAGCCGCAGCCCCGCGCCCGCGGCCAACGCCCGGGCGGCGGCGGCCACGTCCTTGCGGACGAACACGACCTGCGCCCGCCGCTCGCCGTCCGGTGTGGCCCCGACCGGCCGGTAGTCCATGACCACATCATCGGCCGCGTCGGCCAGGTCACGCAGCGCCTGGAACCGCACTAGAGCCGGCTCATCGCTCGCCGCCGCCGGCGGGTACTTGACATCCTTGAAGATGACCCGGTCGCGGCCCAGGACGAGCAGCAGCGGGGCCGGCTTGACCCCGGCGGCCCGCAGCGTCTCGCGTAGCTTGGCCCCGACGGCGGCGGCGGTCTCGACACTCAGCGGCGGGCCGTCGGCCTCCCAGGCGAGGGCCTGGTCGATGACGACCACGCCCCCCTTGCCGACGGCCGCGGCGACGACCGTGCCCCCGGCGGGGTCGATGTCCAGGGCGATGAAGCGGGGCACGGGTGCGGCTCTAGATGGGTAAGAAGGAGGGAGGCGGGGGCCGGGTCAGCGTTGCAGGTCGAACCCGGGACCGAGGTCGGACACGTCGCGGTAATAGAGGATACGCGGGTGGCCCATGTTGGTGTCGATCACCGCCTCGGCGCGGGCCAGCGCCTTGCCGCGGGCGAAATAACCGACCGAGTGGATGCGGTAGACCATCGACTTGCCGGTGACCATCGTCTCGATCTCGGCGAACTTGGCCGGGGTCAGGTTTGCGGCCGTCACCAGCCACGCCCCGGTGGTGGTGGCCGGGTCGCCGGCGGCCAGCGAACCCCGGGCCGAGATGATGGCGTCGACCTCGGCCTCGGTCAGCCCCGGCAGGCCGAGCAGCACCTCGCGGGGGGCCGTCGTCACGTTCAGCCGCGGCAGCATCTCGAAGTCCTCGGTCGTCGTGACCGTGTCGAGCAGCTTGGGCAGCAAATCCTTGCGCTTGGTCGCGTCGTTCAGGGGGCCGGCGACGGTCTTGGCCGCGGTGTTCGGCGGTGCCCCCTTCGGGACCGGCAGCGTCACCTTGGTGTCCGCCAGGCCCATGACGGTCTTGACCTTCGCCTTGAGCCGCGTCAGCGGGGCGTCGACGGCCGCCTGGACGGCCGCCCGCAGGTCGGCCGCCGTGCCCACGCTACTGCCGCCGGCGCTGGTGGACGTGGTCGCCTTGACGCCGAGCTTGACGCCCCCCTTGGCGGTCGTGCTGGCCGTCACCTTGGTCTCGGTGACACTCGTCTGGGCGGTATTGGACGCCGCCGACGTGCCCCACAGCCGGGCGGCGACGACATAGTCGGCCGCCTCCTGGCCGAGGACCGGGACGAGTTTCTCCAGGAGCTGGGCCGCGGTGCCGGCCGGGTCGTTCAGGTAGATGCGCGGGACGCCGGCCGCATCGACGTTCACCTCCCGGCCGTGGACGGTCAGGAAGTTCGACCAGCCGGGGGAGAAGTCGGCCGTCGCGTCCTCGTCGGGGTCGAGCCGGCCGTTGCGGTTGCGGTCCGGGCCGTACAAGAGTTGGGCCGTCACCCCGCGGACGTACAGCAGTTCGTCGAGGCTGTTCAATGGCCCGTTCTTGGCCGCCCGCGGCGGGGTCAGCCCCAGGTAGAAGCTCGACTCGGCCCCGGCCGCCCGGGGGGTGTCGTCGGTGTCGATGTAGTCGCCGATGGCGTCGGCGATCTCCTCGGTCATGTTCGGCAGCTTCATCAGCGCGTCGTGCAGTCGGGTCTGCTTCGCGTCCTGGGCCAGGGCATTCAGGTTGAGCTTGGCCCCCTCGTCCATCACGCCGTATTTGGGCGTGTACCGGCTCGACCCGGCCCCGCTGCCCGAGTCGCCGGGGTAGATCAGGCTGAACCGGCCGCCGCCCTTGCCCCCGCCGGGGGTACCGGCGGCCGGGCCGACGGCGACGCCTGAGAACGTCGCCTGGTCGTCGGCCGAGGCGGGGGCACCGGCCGGGTCGGCCAACAGGCCCATGCCGTAGTGGACCCCGGACGCGGCGAAGGCTTTCACCTGGGCCGCCTCGGTGGTGCGGACGGCCACCGTGTACTCGCCGGTCATGGCGTCGGTGTACCGGTAGGCGGCCAGCGACAGCACGACGACGGCGATGAGGACGGCGATCAGCACGTACCCCGGGCGGCCGGTCGGTCGGGAACGGCGCGTCATCATTGCCCCTCCGTCGTCGGGGTCGTCGGGTCGGTCGCCGCGTCCGGCCGGTAGTTGCCGACGGCCGCCCGGACCGGGATGGTGTGGGTCACGACCTTCCGCGCCGTCTGGCCGTTGCGGCCGGGGAACTCCAGGGTCAGGGTGACCCGGACGGCCCGCGGCGGGCCGGTCAGGGCGACCCCGTCGAGGTCGGTGACGGCCCCGTCCCACTCGCCGACCCACGACCCGCCGTCGAAGTACTCCAGGCCGAACCCGACCACCTCCGGGGCGATCACGTCGCCGGCCTCGTCGGACCGGTCCGGGTCGACCGCGTTGCCGACGCCGTCGGCCGTCACCCAGGGGCGTTCTTGCCGGCAGAGGCCGGAGCCGTCGTTGGCCAGGTAGTACGACACCCGCCGCAGGTCGCCCGGGAGGGCGGCGTTCGGGTCGGCGGCCGCCTCGGGGTCGGTCAGGGCGGCCGGCGACCGGCTGGTGAAGAACGTGATCGAGTCGGCCGTCCCGACGACGCCCATGCCGAACGGCAACGTCGCGGCGGCCGGGGTCGACGACGCGGCACCGGTCGCCGCCCCGGCCGTGCCGGCGGTGGTGCTACCCGCCGTCGCCGCCGTACTGGCCGTGGCGGCGGTGCCGGTCCCCGAAGTCGTCGCGGCGGCCGTCGTCGCCGAACCGGTGGTCGAACTGCCGGCCGTCCCGTCGGCGGCGCTGCTGCCGTCGGCCGTGGCGTTGGCCGCCTCGCCGCCGGACTTCGGGGCGAGCGGGCCGAGGGTGTTGGCCAGGTCGGCCGTCAGCCGGTTGGCGACGGCCCGGCTCAGGTCGTTGGTCGTCACCATGTCCCGGCCGGTGTCCATCTGGACCAGGGTCACGTCCAGGGCGACGTACAGCCCGGCGACCAGGAGCAGGGCGATGACCGACGCCAGGAGGACTTCCAGCAGGGTGTACCCGCCGCGGCCGGCCGGGTGCGAGGTCCGCGTCATTGGCCGCTCCCGGTCGAGGTGGTGCCGGACCCGGTCGTCGATTCGCTCGTCGCCGGCTTCGGCGGGGTGGCGGCGGCCGCGGTCCCCATCAGGGCCGGGTCGCACATCATTTGGGTCAGGACGACCTCGTAGTGCCGGCCGCCGACCTCGCGGACGCAGGTGACGGTCACGGTGTAGACGTTGGCCGGCCCGGCGGCGGCCGACTCGACGGTGTACGTCCACCCCGGCTCGGCCTCGAACGTCCCGTTGGACGACGAGGTGACCGGCACGGCCCCGGCCTCGGCTTCCGCGAGGATCGACTGGGCGAGCCGGGTGCCGGTACTCTGCATGGCGGCGGCCATCCCCCGCTCGCTGCCGAAGTCGACTAGCCCGGCGATGGCCACCAGCGACAACAGGAAGATGGCCAGGGAGACGAGGACTTCCAGGAGCGTCATGCCGGCCCGGGGGGCCGCGTTAGGGCGGGGGCGGGTCATCGCGTGGCCCCTTTCCCCTTGTTCAATGCCGGGCCGACGGTCGCCCCGCCGGTCAGGCCGCGGATGCGGACCCAGACGGCCGCGACGCCTTGTTCGCGGACCTCGATGACGGCCTGGTCGTCCCGGCAGGTGCCGTCCGGGTTGAAGGTGGCCACCCGGACCCAACCGCCGTCGTCGGCGGCGGCCTGCTGGCCGGCGTCGAACAGCGGGGTGGCCGTCACCCCCGTGGGAAGGTCGTCTTCCGCGACCAGTGGGCCGTCGCCGTCCTCGTCGGTCTGGGCCTGGGAGCCGAACGCCATGTCGTCCGGGGCGACCCGGACGCGGCGGCCGTCCGTCGAAACGGCCAGCTTGTACGCGCGGTTCTCGCCGATGGCCGCCCCCCGGGCCTCGGTCGCCCGCGCCCGGATGGCGTCGCCGGCGGCCTTGACCTTGGTGTCGCCGCTGAACGTCGTGAACGACGGGGCCAGGATCGCCCCGACGGCGACCAGGATGGCCATGACCAACAGGACTTCGACCAGGGTGAACCCGGCCCGGGCGGGCGGGCGGCGGCGGGGCATGGGAATCGACTCCGGGTCAGGCGTCCACCGGGCGCGGGCTCACCGTCACGGGCCGACTACTTCTCCGGCCACTTGACTTCGCGGCCGTCGTCGGTGGTGGTCGAGATGACCGCGCGCTCGACGTTAAAGTTGTCGTTGACGACCTGCATGTTGAACCGCTTCCCCCACGGGTCGGTGATGGCCGAGTCGCCGCCCTGCAGCAGGGGCCGGCTGCCGTCGGTCGGGCTGACGAGTTCGTTCAGCGCGGCCGGCCAGGTGCCGTCGTGGGTCGCCTTGTACGACTCGCAGGCCCGGGCGATGTTGCTCGCCCGGATCTTGGCCTCCTTCACCTTCGCCTCGGCCAGGTAGTTGAGGGCGGCGATCGTCCCGGTCCCGGCGATGATGACGATGATGGCCATGACCACCAACACTTCGACCAGGGTGAACGCCGCCCGGAGGCGGCCGGCGGCCCGGGCGGGACTGGTTCGGCGGGCGAGCATGGCGGTTACACTCCGGGGCGAAGGGGGCAAGGGCAGGGTCGGCCGGTCACCAGACAGTATAGCCGAACCCCACTTAACAAGCGATGAGAGCCGGCCGCGTCAGCCGCTGGCCGCGTCGCCGAGCTTGAAGATCGGCAAGAGCAGGCCCAGGACGACCACCAGCACGGCCAACGCCATGACCATCAGCATCATCGGCTCGAGCAGCTTGACCATCAGGTCGAGGTTCCGGGCCGTCCGCTTCTCGAGGGTGTCGGACAGGTCGAGCAGCACCTTTTCGAGGTTGTTCGACTCCTCGGCGATGGCGATCATCTCGACCACGTCCGTCGGGAAGTGGCGGTTCCGCCGGAGCGGGTCGGCCAGCTTCTGCCCGGCGGTGATGTTCTCGGCCGACTCCTCGATGGCCGCCGACAGCACCTTGTTGCCGGTCGAGTCCTTGGCGATGGCGAGCGCCCGCAGGATCGGGATGCCGTTCTGCAACATCGTCCCCAGAATCCGGGTGAACCGGGACAGGGCCAGACTGCGGAACACCTCGCCGAACAGGGGCAACCGGAGCTTGACCGCGTCGGCCCACGTCCGGCCGCCTCGCCGCGTCCAGCGGACGAACCCGACGACCACTCCGGCCAGGGCAATCGCGGTCAGGACGCCGAGCCACGACTGCTGGAAGTGGCTGAGCGTCAGGAGGTACTGGGTCAGCACCGGCAGCTTGCCGGCGTCCTGCAGCTTGGCGAAGATCGGCTCGAACTGGGGGACGAAGAAGATGATCAGGATGTTGACGATGATGAACCCGGCGACGGCCAAAAAGCCCGGATACGCCAGCGACCCGATGACCTTGGCCTTCAACTCCTGCTCCCGCTCGACGAACGCCGCCACCCGCTTCAGCACGTCTTCGAGGAACCCGCCCTCCTGGCCGGCCCGGACCATGCTGACGGCCAGTTCGTTGAACACGGCCGGGTGCAGGGCCATCGCCTGGGACAGCCCGGTCCCGTCGGCGACCTTCAGCCGGACCTCGCGCAGCACCCCCTGGAGCCGCACGTTCGGCGACTGCCGTTCGAGGAGTTCGAGCGACCGCATCAGCGGCACCCCGGCGTGCAGCAGGTCCGCGAGTTGGGCGTAGAACGTGGCCAGGTGCCGGCCGGCGACCCCCCGGCCGCCGAGGCGGGACGCGCCGGCCGTCCGGGCGGCGGAGATTTCGACGGGGAACAGGCCGCGGGCGTCGAGCATGGCCGCGACTTCGCGCTCGGTGGCGGCGGTCAGCGTCCCGGTGCTGCGGGTGCCGGCCTTGGCGAGGGCGGTAAACGTGAAGTCGGGCACCGGGGGGTCTCCTCTGGGGCGGTGGTCACTCGGCGAGCGGGGGGCGTTAGCCCCCTGAGTCTTGTACCAGTAGCGAGCCGGCCGTGGGTTCCAGGCTCAGGGGGCTGACGCCCCCCGCTCGCCGGGGCGGCGACGCGGCCCTACGACAAGTCCCCGGCCGTCACCCGCCCGACCTCGTCGGTGCTCGTCGCCCCGAGCAGCACCTTCTGCCAGCCGTCCTGCCGCAGGGTCCGCATCCCGTTCTTGAGCGCCTCCATGCGGATGACGCTCGCGTTCACCCGCTGGACGACCAGGTCGCGCATGATGTCGTTGTTGACCAACAGCTCGTGAATCCCGGTCCGGCCGCGGTAGCCCGACTGGCGGCAGGCCCGGCAGCCGGCCCCCTTGTGCAGCGTCACCTCCGCCCCGGCCGGCCCCTTGGGGAAGTCGATCGGCAGGTCGTCGCGCTCCGGCTGGTACGGCGTCTTGCAGTCCGGGCAGACGGTCCGCACCAGCCGCTGGGCCATGATCCCCTCGACGGTGCTGGCCACCAAGAACGGCTCGACGCCCATGTCGATGAGCCGGGTGAAGGCGCTCGGGGCGTCGTTGGTGTGCAGGGTGCTGAACACCATGTGGCCGGTCAGACTCGCCTGGATCGCCGCCTCGCTCGTCTCCTTGTCGCGCATTTCGCCGATGAGAATGATGTCCGGGTCGTGCCGCAGGATGCTCCTGAGCGCCGACGCGAACGTCAGCCCGATCTTGGCGTGCGTCTGGATTTGGCAGATGCCCGGCTGCTGGTACTCGACCGGGTCTTCGACGGTGATGATCTTGGTCGACTCGTCCTTGACCTCGTTGAGGGCCGAGTACAGGGTCGTCGACTTGCCCGACCCGGTCGGCCCGGTGACGATGACGATGCCGTGCGGCCGGTCGATCAACTGGCGGAACGTGCCGTCAATCTCGGGCAGCATCCCGATCGACTTGAGGCTGAACACCATCCGGCCCTTGTCGAGGAGCCGCATGACGATCCCCTCGCCGTGGACCATCGGGATGATCGACACCCGGACATCCACCTCTCGCCCCTGGACCCGCATCTTGATCCGGCCGTCCTGCGGCAGTCGCTTCTCGGCGATGTTCAACCGGGCCATGATCTTCAGCCGGCTGACGATCGCGGCCTGGAAGCGGTTGATCTCGGGCGGCAGCTTCTGCTCCTGGAGCAGGCCGTCGATGCGGTAGCGAATCTTGAGCGTCGTTTCTTCCTGCTCGATGTGTACGTCCGACGCCCGCTCGTTGGCCGCCTCCACGAGAATCTGGTTCACCAGCCGGACGACCGACGCCTCCTGGGCCTGCTTGGCGAGTTCCGAGTCGTCGGCCTCGATGTCTTCGAGGAGTTCCAGTTCGTCCTTGGCCGGCTGCTCGGCCATGAGCGCCGTGACCGTGTCGCCGCCGACGCCGAAGTGCTGGCGTAACAGCCGAGCGATTTCCCGTGGGCTGCCGAGGACCGGCTGGATCGGCAGCCCGGTCATGGTCGACAGTTCGTCGATGGCGTAGGCGTCGTAGGGGTCGCCGGTGGCGACGATGAGCATCCCGTTGGCCTTGGCGATCGGCAGCAGGTTCCGCCGGTGGACGAGCTTCTGCGGCACGCCGACCAGGGCGTCGGGTTCGATGGTCGTCCGGGTCAGGTCCACGAACGGCAGGCCGAACTGCTCGGCCAGGGCGTCGAACAGGGGTTCTTCCTTGACGAACCCCTTCTCCAACAGGGTGTAGTGCGGCGGCTTGTCCGGGCTGGCGGTGATGGCCAGTTCGGCGCGGGCGCGGTCGGCGTCCGGCAGGGCACCGCGGCGCGACAGGACATCGAGGAGCATCATGAGGGGGGCACGGCGGGGGCGGGGTCGGCGGCTCCCGGAATTGTAACCGGGCCGCCGTGAGAAGACGCTGAGATTCCCCCCGTTCGACCGGACCGGATGCGACCGAGCGCCCAGGCGGCCGCCTCGGCCACCACCGGATCGGGGTCGCGAGTCGCCCGCTCCAGCGCCGGCACGGCCCGACCGTCGCCGACGTTGCCGAGGACGACGGCCGCGTTCCGCCGCACCTTGGCGAACCGGCCGCGGTCGGTGAGGGGCGTCCCGGCGAACCACGCGGCGTACTCGGCCGGGGTCATGCCTAACACTTCAACGGGATCGACGGCGGCGAGCCGCGGGTCGGCCGGGAAGGCCGGATTGGCGGCCGCCTTGCGATTCCACGGGCAGACATCCTGGCACACGTCACACCCCAACAGCCACGACCCGACGCCGGTGCGCAACTCCTCGGGGATACTGGACTTGAGTTCGATCGTCAGGTACGACACGCACTTCCGGGCGTCGAGTACCCCCGGCCCGACGAACGCCCGAGTCGGGCAGGCGTCGAGACAGGCGGTGCAGGTGCCGCAGTGCGACGTGGCGAACGGTTCATCCGGCGTCAGTTCGAGCGACGTAAGGAATGCGGCTAGTAGGAAGAAGCTGCCGCGGTCCTTGTTGAGCAGCATCGTATTCTTGCCGACCCACCCCATCCCGGCCCGGCGGGCGAAGTCGCGTTCCAACAGCGGGGCCGTGTCGGTGACCCCGTGCGACAGCGTGCCGGGCACCTCGGCGGCGAGCCAGTCGCGCAAGTCGTTGAGCTTGGCACGGAGGACGGCGTGGTAGTCGGCGTGGTGGGCGTAGCTCGCCACCCGAACCGTCGTGTCGCTACTCTGCTTTGACCCCGGGCCGTAGTCGAAGCTGAGCATGACGACGGACCGGACCCGCGCGAACACCCCGGCCGGGTGCCGGCGGAGGTCACGCTTGTTGGAGAGATACGACATTTCCCCGGCGTACCCGGCGTCGACCCACCGGCAGAACGCCCCGAACCCGTCGGCATCGGCGGCCGGGGCAATCCCCGCCAAGGTGAACCCGTACTCGAACGCGGCCGCTTTCAGGCGGGCCTCAATCGATGCGGACCTTGGCCCCGAAGTTCCGCTCGGTGGTGCTGATGAAGTACGTGGCACAGGCGGCGTCGATGAGGTCGGGGCTGAAGTTCACCCGCTCCATATTATACTTGGCGATCGACATCATCTGGTCGAGCAAGTCCCGCGGCTGGCACATGCGGAACGGCCGGCCGTGCGGCAGGTACCACTTGTTCACCAGGTAATCGATGCCGTTCGGGTCCAGGTCGATGCGCTTGCCCTTGCAGACGAGGTCCCAGATCTGCCGGTATTGGGCCTCGGTGGGGTCGCGGATTTCGATCTTGAACTTGATCCGCCGCAGGAACGCCTCGTCGGCCAACTGGGTCGGGTCGAGGTTGGTCGAGAAGATCAGAATCTCGTCGAACGGCACCTCGATCTTGGTGCCCGTGATGGTAGTCAGGTAGTCGTACTTCTTCTCCAGCGGGACGATCCAGCGGTTCAACAAGTCCATCGGCCGGAGCTGCTGGCGGCCGAAGTCGTCGATCATGAAGATGCCGCCGTTCGACTTCATCTGCAGCGGCGCTTCGTAGAACTTGCCGACCGGATTATACTTCAGGTCGAGCATCGGCATGACCAACTCGCCGCCGACGACGATGGTCGGCCGCTTGACCTTGATGAACCGCCGGTCGAACTGGCCCCCCTGCTTCAACACGTTGTCGAAGCCGTCGGCCGGGGCGTCGTCTTCCGGGACGGCGACGTGCTGGATCGGGTCGTACAGCTTGATGATCTGGCCGTTGGCCTCGATGGCATGGGGAATGTAGATGGCGTCGCCCAGCAACCTCGTAATACGCTCGGCGACGCTCGTCTTGCCGTTGCCGGGGTAGCCGAAGAAGAAGATCGACGACGCCGAGTTGATGGCCGGGCCGATCTCGTTGAACACGTCCTCGGTGATGACCAGGTCGGCGAACGCCTTCTGGATGCTGCGGCGGGTGACGATGATATTCTTCACCGTCTGCGCCAACACGCTCTCGACGTAGTCGGCGAACGGGACCGGGAGCGGGCCGTTGTAGTTGGTCTTGTCGAGGGCCTCCTTGATCGCGTCCTGCCCCTTCGGCGGCTTGATCTCGTAGACGAAACTCGCGTCGCCGCTCGACCCCTTCTGGCCGACAATGTCGATCAACATCTGCTTGCGCATCTGTTGCAGCATCGGCCCGATGACGGAGAACGGGACGCAGACGATGTTGGCGATGTCGCCGCCGGTCGTCTGGCCGCGGGTGAAGATCGTCCGCAGGATCAAGTCGTTGACGAACGGGACGCCGACGCCCAGGTCGTCGGTCGTCTGGGGCACGCGCGGGGCGTACCCGGACCCGGCCGGGGCCGCGGTGTCGTCCTCCTCGTCCGGCGGCGGGTCGCCCAGGAGCGTGACGCCGTCGAGACTACCGTACCGCTGGGCGTCGGCCAGCAGCACCTCGTAGTGCAGCTTGTGCAGCGACAGGTGGTCGATGGCTTCCTGGTCGCCGGCGGCTTCCGCTTCAGCCAGGCCGTCGAGGACGGCCGGGGCGACGACGTACTTGACGCCGTCGATGTACAGGTGGTGCGGGTACTCGCCCGGCCGGACGTAGCAGTCCGGGGTGTGGTCCGGGGTGTCGAGCATCTGCTGGTAGAATTCCGGCGCGATAATGACCCGCATCGCGGTCGCCCCCCGAGTGTTAAGGGAGCGTAGCACGGGAATCGGCGGGCGGGAGGATGAGCCGGAGGTCGGGAGCGTGGTTCCGCAGGTTGCGGCGTGGTGCGGGGGGTGGTACGATGACAGTCGGCCTTCACGAGTTAGGCCGAGGACGGAAGTAAATGTTTCGCACACAGGAGAGAGAGAATGCCGCAATTAAAGCACTCGAAAGTCTATCGTGGTGGACGAACGGCTTCAAACCTTTCATTGGAAACGGGCCAATGCTCCGCCAGCGTAGACCTGCGCGATGGAACGCTCGACATCAGGTTCGATCTTGCCTCGAAGGGAGGTGGGACTACATGTGTCCTTCTTCAGATCGGTAAAGGCGACTTTCAAACGCTGTTGCAGGAAATCGCAAACAAGATGCCCGAGAGCGTCGGAGTTCTCTCAGACTGCGCATCGATCGCGAACAAGAAGAATCTTGAGTTGCTCCGGGGTGCTCGCCAGGTTCATGACAACGAGAAAGCAAGAGCCAAGAAACTTGTCGATGATTTGGAAGAGGTTGAAAAATTCATTTCCGAAAAGTACTATCAGGCACCTGCCGGCCAGGACGAGAAGGAAGAACAAGTTAGAGACCAGCTCCAGGATGTAATGAGTACACTGCGTGAATTGCGATAAGCACGCTGGCTAAACAAGCGCTGCGGCGGACCCGGCCCCGGAACTCGGGCCGGGCCGCTGAGCTTGGTCGTTCGGTGGCCCAAGTTGAGGTCGTCTACCAGTGCGAAGCCCCTGGTGGCTACGCCCGGTAGAGCATGCGTCCTAACCACTGTATCGCTAATCTGCGAATAAGTCCGCCCTCCGGTGCCGCCATGCTCCCGACCTACCCCGCTGTTCTCCGCGCCGGCCGGCTCGAATGGAGTGACGGCGGCCCCATACTTCCGCCCGACGACCCCGTGCCGGTGCATGTGACCCTTCTCACCTCCCCTACCCTGCCTCCGGCTTCCGGGCCGGCGATGGCGGCCGCCTTGGGAGCGCTGGCCGACACCGGCGGCCCCTCGGGCTTCGGCGACCCGGTCGAGTGGCAGCGCGAGTCCCGCGCCGACCGCCCTTTGGCAGGACGAGACGAGTGATACTCGACAGCAATCTCGTCATCTACGCGGCGCGGCCTGAATACCCGGGGCTGCGCCGGCTCATCACCGCCCGCTCGCCGGCGGTATCGGCCGTTAGCGTGGTCGAGGTGCTAGGCTACCACAAGCTCGCGGACAACGACCGGCGGCACTTCGAGGCGTTTTTCGCGGCGGCCGAGGTGCTGCCGATTTCGGACGCGGTGGTCCTACGGGCGGTGACGCTGCGGCAGGCGCATAAGATGTCGCTGGGGGACGCCCTTGTGGCGGCGACGGCATTGGTACACGGCCGGGAACTGCTGACGCACAACGCCCGCGACTTCGCCGGGCTGTCGGGGCTGAGGGTCACGGACCCGATCGCGGCGGGTGACCCGGCGTAACATCGGTGATGGGCCTTCAGATCCCCCGTCCTCGCGGTGTTCGTTCTACACCCCGTCCGCCTCCCCCTCCGTCGCCACCACTTCCCCCTTCACCCGGAACATGAGGGTGTTCCGCCCGTACCGCCGCACGTCCCACGCCGTCAGGTCCGGCAGGTGCTCCGCCGGGAACCCGTCCTCGACCTGGATCGTCAGGACCGAGTCGTCCGCCGCCTTGGCGTACAGGTCCGCGACCAGCTTCAGGAAGGCGTCGGCCTTCTCGCCCTTGAGGTCCGGGAACGGCGGGCTGAGGAATAGGTTGACCGGCCCCCCGGCCAGGGGCGGCACCCACCGCTCGGCCCACCGGTAGGCGTCGGTGCGGACGACGTTGGCCCGGTCGCCGATGTCGAATTGGCGGACGTACTTCTCCAACTCGGTCGCCAGCCGGGCGTCCTTCTCGATGAGCGTCGACCGGGTCGCCCCGCGGCTGACGGCCTCCAGGCCCACGACCCCGGTGCCGGCGAACACGTCGTAGAACGGCCGGCCGGGGACGGCGTTGCCGAGGATGCTGAACAGCGCCTCGCGGACCATCTGCGGCGTCGGCCTCATGCCGGGGTGGACGTGGCAGACGATCTTACGCCCCTTGAGCGCCCCGGCGACGATGCGGACTTCGGTCTTTTCCATCTTGAGCTTGTCGGCGGGCATCGGTGCGGTCCGTGGGTCCGGTGGAGGCGTCGGGGGTTTGGACGGGCATCCGGGGTCGGCGGTTCGGCCGGCGGTCGGGCTTTGCGCGGGCTGGGCCGGCGGGTATAACGGCCGGCCCGCCCGGACGGGTCCGCCGCTCGCTGGAGAACTGTATGGTCCGCCGCTGCCTGGCCCTCGGAATTATACTGGCCGCGACCGCCACCCTCACCGCCCAACCGCCGGCCGGTGCCCCCGCCGCCCCGCCGCCGGCCGCCGCCCCGCCGACTCCCGACCCGGTCCTGGTCCGCCACCTGGTGGCGTGGGAGGAGGTCATGAAGACGGCGGGCACGTTCTACAGCGAATGCACCCGGGTCGTCCGGAAGCCGCTGGCCCGCGTCGAGATCACCTCCAAAGGCGACATCCGCTGCATGCGGCCGGGGCTGGCCCGGACGATGCTCGCCACCCAGCCGGGGGCCGGCCAGCCGGCCGACATGAACAATTTCGAGCTGTACGTCGTCACCCAGCGGGCCGTCTACCAGTACGAGGGTGCCGAAAAGAAGGCGACCGAGTACCGGTTCCCGGCCGGCGGCCGGCCGCAGAACCTGCTGCTGGACTTCATGTCCGGGGCTATCACCGCCCAGGCCGCCCTCGAGCGGTTCGACATCAAGGTGGCCAAGGAGGACGACCACTACGTCTACCTGGAAATCCTGCCGCGGACCGGACCGGACCAGCAGGACTTCCAGTCGATGATGCTGGTGCTGTTCCGCAACGCCCCGGGGCTGCCGGCCTACCTGCCGGCCCAGGCGCAGATCACCAAGCCGCTCGGCCAGACGGTCGAGGACTGGACGTTCAAGGCCCCGCGGGCCAACGTCAAGGGGGTGACGCCGGTCGACTTCCAGCCGCTCAAGCTGCCCCCGGAGTGGAAGACCGAGGTCAAGCAGGCCCCGCCGGCCGCCGGCCCCCCCGGCCCGAATCCGGGCGGCCGGGTGCCGGTGCAGGGGGCGAACCCGGCCGGGGTGCCGCCGGCGCTGCCGCGGCCGTAGGGCGGATTCTCACCCCCTCTTCACGCGAATCGGATAAGAATAACCGGGACGACCCGCCCACCGGCGGCGGGCGACCCCGGGTTCGGTAGCAGGAGTGGCATAATGCGTAGCTTACGGCAGTGCGTGATGGCGGCGGCCTTGGTGGCCGGGGCCGCGACCCTGGCGGTCGCGGTCCAGCCCCCCGGCGGGGGCGGCGGGCGCGGCATGGGCGGCGGTCCGGCCGGCTTGCTCACGTCGAAGACGGTCCGCGAAGACCTGAAAGTCACCGACGAGCAGGCGGAGAAGCTCAAGGAGTGGCAGAGGGAGTCCGGCCCGAAGATGCGCGAGATGATGAAGGAGAAGATGAAGGACGTGCCGCAGGACGAGCGGCGCGAGAAGATGGCCGCCATGCAGGGCGAGATGACCGCGGCCGTGTACAAGGAACTGGCCGGCGTCCTCAAGCCCGACCAGGTCAAGCGGCTGAAGCAGATCAGCCTCCAGGTCGACGGGCTGCGCGCCTTCGCCAACCCCGAGACGGCCAAGATGCTCAAAGTCACCGACGACCAGAAGGAAAAGCTCAAGACCGTGACCGACGACGTGGCCAAGGAGATGCGCGACCTGGGCGGCGAGTACGGCGTCCAGTTCCCCGGCGGGCGGCCGGCCGACGCGGACAAGGCCAAGGAGTTCGATAAGAAGTCCGCCGCCCTCACCAAGAGCGCCATGAGCAAGGTGATGGCCGTCATGACCGCCGAGCAGAAGGCACAGTACAAGGAGCTGGCCGGCGAGCCGATCGACGTGGCCAAGGTCCGGGCCGAGTCGATGGGGGCGATGGGCGGCGGCGGCAAGGGCAAGAAGAAGAAGGTCGACGACTGACGCCGGCGGGACGTTCAGGCGGCCACGGCTCCCGCGGCGCGACCGGACAGGCCTACACGACGGCGGGCGACCGGAGCCGTTCCAGTCGCCCGCCGTTCGTCGTATCATGTCCGTGCCGAACCCGTGACAGCCGCGGCTGGCTTTCTTCCGACCGCCCTCCCCCGTCGGACCTGCCCACCATGCCCGTCCCCCTCGCCGCCTACGCCGTCCACCTCAAGCCCGACGACAACATCGCCGTCGCCGCCCGAGCCATACCCGCGGGGGCCGACTTGACGTTCGACGGCGGCACGCTTCACCTCAAGTCCGCCATCAAGATGGGGCACAAGTTCGCCGTCGCGGACATCTCGGAAGGCGACGCGGTCAGGAAGTTCGGCCAGGTCATCGGGTTCGCCAGCCGGCCCGTCGGCCCCGGCGACCACGTCCACACGCACAACGTCCAGGCCGGCAAGTTCGAGCGCGACTACGCCTACGGCATCGACCGCCCCGCCCCGCTGCCGCCGCCGGCCGAATGGCACACGTTCATGGGGTACGACCGCGGGTCGGACCGGGCGGACCATCAGCGCTACGGCACACGCAACTACGTCGCCATCATCAGCACCGTCAATTGTTCCGCGAGTACGAGTAAATACATCGCCGAGCGGGTCCGGGCGTCGGGGATGTTGTCGCAGTTCCCGAACGTCGACGGCATCGTCCCGGTCGTCCACAAGCAGGGGTGCGGCCACCAGTACGAGGGGCCGGACCACCGCCAACTCGAACGCACGCTGGCGGGGTTCGCACGCCACCCGAACGTCGGGGCGTACATTCTGATTGGTTTGGGGTGCGAGATCGTCCAGGCGACGCACTTGATCGAAGCCGAACGGCTCGACCTCGTGCAACTCGGCGGCGTCAAACACGACACGCCCGGCCCGGTCGTGTTGACGATTCAAGAAAGCGGCGGCATCGGCAAGACGGTCGAGGCGGGGGTCCAGGCCGTGGCCGAGTTGCTGCCGCGCGTCGACGCCGGCCGCCGGGTGCGCCTGCCGGCCAAGCACCTGATTCTAGGCACGAACTGCGGCGGGTCGGACGGCAACTCGGGCGTCACCGCCAACCCGGCCCTCGGCGTCGCGTCGGACCTGATCGTCCAGCAGGGCGGCACCAGCATCCTCGGCGAGACGCCCGAAATCTACGGGGCCGAGCATGTGTTGACCCGCCGGGCCGTCAGCCGGGCCGTCGGCGAAAAACTCGTCGAGCGGATCAAGTGGTGGGAGTGGTACACCGGCGTGTTCGGCGCGGAGATCAACAACAACCCCTCGCCTGGGAATAAAGAGGGCGGATTGACGACCATCTACGAGAAGTCGAACGGGGCCATCGCCAAGGCCGGCAGTACCGAACTCGTGGACGTGTACCAGTACGCCGAGCCGGTGACGGCCAAGGGGTTCGTGGTCATGGACACGCCGGGGTACGACCCGGTGAGCATGACCGGCATCGTCGCCGGCGGGGCGAACGTGTGCGTGTTCACCACCGGCCGGGGGAGCGTGTACGGGTGCAAGCCGGTCCCGAGTATTAAAGTGGCGACCAATACGCCGCTCTATAACCGGATGGAGTCGGACATGGACATCAACGCCGGCGTCATCCTCGACGGCGTGGCCGTCGAAGTCGTGGGGCGACAGATATTCGCCAAGATTCTCGCCGTGGCCAGCGGTGAGACGACCAAGAGTGAGGTGCATGGCGTGGGCGAAGAAGAGTTCGCTCCGTGGCAGATCGGCCCGACGCTGTAGGGAACCCGATGCACATCTTCGCCACGCCCCCGTCCCCCTCGTGCCACGCCTCCACCGTCGTCGAGGCGGCCCCCGGCGTCCTGCTCGCCGCCTGGTTCGGCGGCAAGGCGGAGAAGGCCAAGGACGTGAAAATCTACCTGGCCCGGTCCGACGGCAAGGCGTGGTCACCGCCCGAGGTCGTCGGCGTCGAGCCGGGTCAGCCGACGTGGAACCCGGTGCTATTCCGCCTCGCCAGTGGCGAAATCGTCCTCTGGTACAAGGCCGGTCCGGACCCGATGACGTGGACCGGGTACGTCCGCCGGTCCGCGGACGTGGGCAAAACGTGGTCGAAGCCGGCGCAGCTCCCGGCCGGGTTCTTCGGCCCGGTGCGGGCCAAGCCGATTCAGTTGAGGGACGGAACGCTCCTGGCCGGCACGTCGGTCGAAAGCTACCAGTCGTGGACGCCCTACGTCGACCGGTCGGCCGACGGCGGCGTCACCTGGACGCGGTCGAACCCGTTCCCGGCCGCCACCGGCCCGCGACAGATTCAGCCGACGCTGTTCGAGGCCGCCGACGGGTCGATCGTCGCGCTGTTGCGGTCATCGTCCCCCCGGAAGGTGCATCGGGCGGTTTCAATGGACGCCGGCAAGACGTTCTCGGCCGCGGAGCCGCTCGACCTGCCGAACCCGAGTTCGGGCATCGACGCGGTCCGTACCCGGGCCGGGGACGTGTTCCTCGTCTACAACCCGTCGCCGCTGTTCCGCACCCCCCTGAGCCTGGCCCGCAGCACCGACGCCGGCCTGACGTGGAAGAGGGTGCGCGACCTCGAAGGGGCGGTCGGCGAGTTCTCGTACCCGGCGATGATCGAGTCGGCGAGGGGGACGCTAGAGGTGACGTACACCTGGCACCGGACGCACATTAGCCACGAGTCGGTCGATCCGGCGACGTTGCGGGGGTAGTACCCACCGATGGTCATCGGCGGGCTTTCGGGGGCGCTCAGCCGTACCCCGTGCGCTCGATCAGATCGCCCCACCGCTCCCGTATGCGTGCCCGCGTCTCGGCCGGAAGCTCGAACTTGTTCCGCTCGTAGCTCTTGGTCGCCGCCGCGTAGCCGGCCACCAGCGGCTCGATAGCGGGGTAGCCGTCGAGGCCTAACGCCTGGTACACCCGGCCGACGGTGCCGGGCATGTCCGCCGTCAGCTCGTCGAAGCGGACTTCCACCAGATTGCCGGCGGGTATCAAATCGCGGGTGGCCAGGTAGCGCTCGGTCAGGACGCGGAACTCGCGGAACACCTTCTCCTCGAACTGCTGCGGGCCGCGCGGCGTCTGCAGCCCGTGCGCCTTGGAAAGGGCCAGCCACAGGTTGACCGTCGAGCCGAACAGCGCGTACGGATCACGCCCGATGTGGACGAACTTCGCGGCCGGGAACAACTCGAGCAGTTCGGGGACGCGGGCCGTGTGCGGCGGCGACTTCAGCACCAGCCGCCGGGGGTCGCGCATCGCGATCGTTTTGATGAACCGGGCCAGGGTCCGCTGCCAGTGTCGCACCTGGCGGGGCGAGAGGCCGGACAGGTCGAGGGCACCGGGGTCGAGGGGTGGGTCGTTCGGGAAGGCGACGTCGGTATACGTGCTCGGTTCGCCTAACAGGGCCAGGGCGAACTCGTCCTCCTGCGGCCGGTCCCACCCGGCCGGCATGTTGTCCATCGGCCGCTTGCCGGGCATGGCGAAGCCGAAGTTCGCCCGGACGAACTCGCCACTTAAAAGATTGTGGCACGGCAGGAAACAATCATGCGTCGTCGGGCAGGTGAACCGGGTGTCGAGCATCAGGAGTTCGTGCAACAAGGTCGTCCCGGACCGCCAGTGGCCCAGCACGAAGACGGGTGATTCGGGCAGCGGCGTCCCTCGCAGCCGGCGGCCGTACCACCCCTGCTGGACCCAGCCGGACGCGGTGTTGGCGAACGACGTGACCGACATGATGCCGGCAATGTAGAGTTGTCCCGGCCCGACCCGGAACCGGGCGCGGGCCATTAGCCGCAAAAACGCGAAGTAGTCGAGACCCTGCCAGAGGCGGGGGGACCAGTCGGGCGGCGGCGTCGGGAGCGGACTCACCCGGCCGCCGGGGTGCGGAACCAGAGGGCCAGGTAGCCGACGAAGGCCACGCAGACGACCGTCAGGAACAGCACCAGCCACAGGCCGAACGCCCACCGGTAGGCCGGGTGCGCCGCGCCGCCGGGGTAGTCGTGGTGCGGAGTCATGGGGGACTCGGAAAGCGCGGGGGTCGGGTCCGACTTGGTGTATCGGCTCGCTCCCCCGGCGGCCGGGAGATTTTGTCCCCCGGCCCGGCGGAATCGCGGTACAATCCTCGGATTGGCGGCCGCCCCCGACCGCGCGCCCCGCCGGCCCCGGCCCGAGTACTGATGGACAAGGACACCGCTGCCGCCCTGCTCGCCGCCCTCCGCGCCTGCGGCCTGTACGCGCCCGCCGTGCTGGCCGCCCCGCTGCCGGCCGCCCCGGCCGACGCCGCCGACATGCTGTTGGGCCGGGGAGTCGTCACGCCGTACCAGCACCGGAAGATTCGCTCCGGCCGGACCGACGAAATCCTGTTCGGTCCGTTCCTGATCCTGGATAAGATCGGCGAAGGGGGCATGGGCAAGGTCTACCGGGCCGTCCAGACCGACGCGGCCGTCGGCGGGCCGGCCGGGCGGGTGCTGGCCCTCAAGATCGTCCGCCAGCACCTGATGGCCAACCGGACCGTCCTCCGCCGGTTCGAGCGCGAAGCCGCAGCGGCGGCGACGCTCGACCACCCGAACGTCGTCAAACTGTTCGCCGCGTCCGACATCGAAGGCCGGTTCTACCTGGCGATGGAGTACGTCGACGGGATCGACCTGTCGCGGCTCACGAAGCAGTTCGGCAACCCGCCTCACGCCGGCCTGCCGCACTACCAAGAGTCGTGCGAGTACGTCCGGCAGGCGGCCCTCGGGTTGAGTCACGCCCACGCCCGGGGGCTGATCCACCGGGACATCAAGCCGGCCAACCTGCTGGTTTCCGGCGACCGCGCGTTGCCGGGGACGACTGGCACGGCCCAGCTCAAAATCCTCGACATGGGCCTGGTCCGGTCGTTCGGCGGCGACGACGACGGCAACACCGACCTGACGCGGGACGGGACCGTCGTCGGCACCCCCGACTACATGTCGCCGGAGCAGGCCAAGAACTCGAGTACGGTCGACCCGCGGGCCGACCTGTACTCGCTCGGCTGCACCTTGTACTACCTGCTCCGGGGCCAGCCGCTGTTCCCGGACGGGTCGCCGCTCGACAAGCTGATGCGGCACTACCAGGAGGGCCGGCCGGACATCCGCAAGGCCCGGCCGGACGTGCCGGCCGGGCTGGCCGAAGTCCTCGGCAAGCTGATCCGGATCAAGCCGGCCGAGCGATACCAGACGGCCGCCGATGTGGCCGCGGCCCTCGCCCCGTTCGTGGCCGGGACGGCGACGGTTCCGGTGTACGAGCCGTTCTCGTTCACCGACGACCCGACCGCCGTGACGCCGACCCGCCCTCCGCCGCCGCGACCGGGTCCGACCCCCGCGCCGGCCCCGTCGCGCCGGCTGCGGGTCGTCG